>SAMEA104315435__coassemble_653_pt1 | contig 24758 bp, 18 predicted proteins | sample SAMEA104315435__metabat2_low_PE_020 | metagenome-assembled genome bin SAMEA104315435 (sample SAMEA104315435) | gut metagenome | biome: Monkey gut; feature: monkey-associated habitat; material: faeces | place: China | collected 2013
TGCTGGGATTACAGCGATTTTCTTTTCATACAACTGTCAAAGATAGGATTATACTCTACAAATTAGAAAATAGCAACTACTTTTTGCAAAATATTATTTTTTATACTTTTATACTTTTACCTTTTATACTTTTTGTAAAACACTATCTCTTATACTTTTTACAAAACATTATTTCTTATCTCTAGTTCTTCGTTATATGCAATAGAATAGTGATAGTGCTATTCTTTCTACATTTTCCTGCATTTTAATATATAATAGACTGCACCTGTTATATCTGCAAGGAACCATCCTATCGGAATAGCTATCCATATTCCAATTACGCCAATTGCAGGTATCTTAGATAATATATATGCAAGAAGCACTCTGCTTCCTAATGATATCACTGTAAGCACCACTGACATCACAGGTTTATTAACTGCTCTGTAATATCCATATAGCATAAATAGAATACCTATCCCTATATAAAAAGCTCCTTCTATTCTAAGATATTCTGTTCCTGCTTCTATAACTGCTATGCTATTCGCACTTACAAATATACTCATAAGTATCCTTGCTGATGCAAATACTACTGTGCTTATAATCAGACAAAAGAGTGTAACACTTATAAGTGACTTCTTTATTCCCTCTCTGATTCTCTCTGTTTTTGAAGCTCCATAGTTTTGTGCTACAAATACTGAGAAAGCATTACCAAAATCCTGAACTGGCATATATGCTATAGTATCTATCTTAACTGCAACTGCAAAAGCTGCCATTATAGTCTGTCCAAAGCTATTAACAATTCCCTGAACCATAAGTATTCCAAAGTTCATTACTGACTGTTGAAGACATGTAAAACCGGACAATGCCATTATATCTTTCATATTATTACTATTCCATCTTAACGATTCTCTGTCTGGTATATATTCTTTATATCCTTTTAGAAAATATATGAATATCCCTGCCGCAGAGATATACTGTGCTATTACTGTTGCTATCGCCGCACCTTTTATCCCAAGTTCAAGTACCAAGACAAAATAGAGATCAAGAAATATATTAAGTATAACTGATATTCCAAGGAATATAAGTGGTATAAGTGAATTACCTAATCCTCGCATTATATTGGATACATAATTATATATGAATGTTGCCACAAATCCAATAAATACATATACAAGATATTCTTTCATCTGTGCCACTGTCTCTTTTGGCACTTTTAGTAACTTAATTATACTATCAATCTCTAAATAAAATATTAATATGATAAGCACAGTAAGTATTCCTATTGATATGAATGACATACTTATTCCATTTTTTATAGTATGATTATCTTTTTTACCATATGCCATTGATATAAATGAACTGCTTCCAAGACACAGTCCTATTATTATTGACGTAAGAAATGTCATAAGTGTATAAGATGAGCCAACTGCTGCAAGTGCATTGTCACCTATATACTTGCCAACTACCCATGTATCTATAAGATTATACATCTGCTGTAATACATTTCCAAACATAAGCGGAAGTGCAAAAGCCCACAATCCTGCTGTAATATTTCCCTTTGTCAAATCTCTTGTCTTAGCCATCTTTTTCTCTCCACTCTCTCTATCGTAATATTAATGCAATGTCAATTAAGCAGTTGTATAATTAATACAAAAAAATAAACTACACACAAGTTTTTTGTTTTTATCCAAAATATCAATACTATACATCAACTGACATATCCACTGATTTTTATCTGACATACTCTTTAATCTTTATCTCACCTGTCATTCCGAGTTTTACCATAATAGCACCACCATCTTTGGTATTATATATATTAGCACCTGCACTAATAAGTCTCTCTAATGTCTCATCATGTGGATGACCATATCTGTTGCCCTCACCACATGATATAAGTGCATTATCAATATCTATGCCTTCAAGAAATTCTTCTGTTGTTGAATATTTCGAACCATGATGTGCTACTTTAAGTATATCATATTCTGCTGCTTCATTAGCATATTTTTGCATAATTCGCCTTTTCATATATTCTTCTCCACTATCAACTATATCACCTGTAAACAACATCTTAACATCATTGTAATTAAGTTCTAATGCAACTGATACTTCATTGGTATTATCCTTATATATTCCACTCTCCGGCGATAGACATTCAAGTGAGAATTTACCATTCTTAATCATCATTCCATCTGATATATAAGATACTTTTACGCCCCTTTTAGTTGCAAGTTCAACAAGTTCATTATATGCATCACTCTTATTAGCAACATCGCCCATAATAAGATTATTAATCTTAAAGCTATCTTCTTCAAGTATCTCCTTTATTCCCGAATAATGATCTGCATCCATATGAGTAATTATAACATAATCTATATTACTTATTCCATACGCTTTGTAAAAAGGTACTAATGTATATTTGGCTAACTGTTTCTCTGTGGTTGAACCTCCATCTATCATATATATACTTCCTCTGTAATCTCTTATAACAATTCCATCGCCCTGCCCGACATCAAGCATTGTAACTTCAAGTGATGAATGATAACTGAATGTAAGACATATAATTGCTATAATCATACCAACTGCTCCATACTCTTTATGGCTTGTCTTTATGAGGATCAATGCAACTATAAATATAGCATAGTATATCATAATATTAATCATCATAGGCTTTCCGGTTATTATAGTACTATATGGTATCATAGATAACAATTTACAGCTAATCTCATATACTTTAAGAACAAATATTCCGATTCCACTGCAAAATGTAGCAACCTTAACCGACAAAAGTCCACTTATTGCTACTGCTGCTCCTGAGAATATAATCACTGGTGCAAGTGGTATTATTAAAAGATTAAGAAAGATAGAATACAATGGTATCTCATAACTCATATACATAATAACCGGCATTGTTATAAGTGTAATTGATATACTGCATATCATTGATTCTATCATTGACTTTATAAATGAATTCTGTATTGCCTTATCTTTTTCTATGTTTTTATAACTCTCTTTATCTCTCTTAGCAATAGTTTTTTTATATTCATCAAGCAACACAGGATTAACAACTGTTATGCCCACAATCGCAAGATATGACAGCCAAAAACCTGCATTTTCTATAAGATATGGTGAATATGCAAGCATTATAAGTGCTGATAATGACATTGCTGATAGTATATCGTATGTTCTTCCTATCACGTCAGCTATAACGCATATCACAAACATAATAATTGCTCTCTGTGACGATATTCCCATCCCCGTCATAAGCCCATAGAATATTATAAAACTACTTCCAACTGTCGCTGATATCGCATAATTAAGTCCTATATGTCTTAATAATCTATAAAAAGACATTCCTACAAGCGATATGTGAAGCCCTGATATTGCAAGTATATGTGCAATTCCATTTTTCTTATAAAGTTCATATATTTCTTCATCAAGATTTTTCTTATCACCAAGAATCATGGCTGAGAATACAGAAGCATCTTTTACATCACATGCTCTGTATATAGATTTTTTGAGTAATGCAGCTGTTTTGTATGCTATATTACTAATATAATAATAAGACTTGTCAATTATATTATATTCATCTGCATATACCGGATATATAATATTCTGGCTTCTGTAATATCGCATAAGATTAAATCCACCCAGGTTAGTATCTTCCTTAAATCTTGATACTGTACCTCTTACTAAGATCTTATTGCCATATCTGATAGATGATATATCGCCCTTTATATATACCATAGCTTTCTTAATATTACATCCGTTATTCTGTACTTTTTTATCTGTTTCTGCTTTAGAATGATCACCTGACAGATTATCATCTTGTCTATCCATATCATTTTCAGATTTTACAGTTACATCTTTAAGTATAATTTGTGCTTTGTCATCTTTTACTGTTATTGATGATACAGTTCCACTTACATCAACACTCACTTCATTCTCTATATAATACTGCATCATCTTATCTTCTCTTATATTCAGGTTATATAGCATCATCACTATATAACCTGACATTATAAATAGCACAATAAGATAGTATCTCATATCATACAATCTTCTATATCTTATTCCTATTGCAATTAATCCAAGAACTATAATTAACAACCATATATTGCCATATAGTGCGATAACCTCTCCAAGTATCCCAAACACCATATATAATACTAATGGCCGTTTAATTGCTTGTTCCCTCCTGTGTCTCTTCCTGAGGATATTCAATTATGTCCTCATTCTTATTAAATGTATTCGACAATGGTATAATATCTCTAAAAAGACTCTTATTACTTCCATTTACCGATATCTCAACAGAATTAATATCTTTTAACTCTGTCAGTGAATTAACTATTGAATATATTGGTATGTTATCAGATACATTAACTAACTGTGTAAGAAATGTACCATCAAGATTAACATAACATACACCATCTTTTACTGATATGCTCAAAAGTCTCATAGACTCCGGAAGCGTTCTATTGTATCCTTCAACTCCACTACCTTTTATAAGCTGTTCAACTACAACTCTCTCAAGTGACAGATTACTGCTATAGTAGACATCAACATCAAGCGGTTTTAACTTATCGCCGGCATCATTGGCAAAATACAGGCGTAACTTAGTTGTTGATACTGAACTTATAGCATCATCAATATTCTCGATATAGTCTGATGCCATCATAACTCCTATATTCTTACCTGCCTTGTCAAGAAGTGGCTGATCACCAACATAGAATCTTACATAGTTAATATCAGGTATCTGTGTTATTGTCTTAACAACAGCTGCTCTATAGAGTATCTCTTCACTCTGCTTCATCTGAGAATATTCATTACTATAATAAAAATCAATAGTATTATTACTTATCTCAATCTTATCAATCACTACATTTTCAGGTTTTGCTGAACTAAGATCTGCTGATGAAGGTTCTGTATTCATCTGTTCAATAATCTCATCGGCAAGTGCACTTGTATCCGTTGACTTAGCTGTATACTTTTTCGTCTTAAGTGACGTTCCTGTTCGATTGATATAATAAATATTATATTTGTTACTTTCTTCATTATTATTTGCATCTTTTTTCTTACATCCTGATGCCATAAGCATAAGTGCAAACATGCATAATAAAATAGTTTTAAGATTTTTTTTCATTATATACACTTCCTCTGCTTATGATATATACGTTAATGGAATACGAACTGTAAATGTTGTACCTTCATTTTCCTTACTGTACAATTTAATAACACCTTTATGCATAAGTATCGCATTCTTGGTAATCGAAAGGCCAAGTCCTGTTCCACCTGTCTCTCTTGATCTCGCTTTATCTACACGATAGAATCTCTCAAATACTCTATCCTGAACATCATCTGGTATTCCTATTCCTGAATCAGACACTTTAACATAAAAAAACTTATGATCTGCATTAAGCGATACTCTTACCCATCCACTTTCTATATTATATTTTATAGCATTCTCAACAAGATTAGAGAATGCAAGAGTAAGTTTTACTTCATCAATCTCAGCTATAACCGGTCTGAAGCTTTCAAACACAAGCTCTATATTTCTCTTGGCTGCAATCGGTCTTAATCGCTTAAGAATAAGTTCAAGCAGTTCATTAATATTAACCTGTGATATATTAAGTTCTGCCGCTGTTCTGTCCATCTTAACAAGTGATAAAAGATCATTTATAATCTTATTCTCTCTGTCAATCTCTTCTGCTATATCAGTAAGGAACTCTTTGTATAGTTCAACTGGTACATTTTCCTGCATTGTAAGTGAATCTGCAAGAACTTTTATCGATGTAATAGGTGTCTTAAGCTCATGTGATACATTAGATACAAATTCCTGCCTTGAAAGATCAAGCTGTTTGGTCTTAGATACCATCTTATTGAACGCTTCTGCAATAAGTATAGTCTCTGCATATCCGGATTCTTCAACCGTCTCTTCTGTATATCCATCAGATATCTGCTCGATTGAATCTGCAACTTTTCTAAGTGGACAAACCATCTTCTGAGATAATATAAGTGCAAGCGGAAACAAAAGAACACATTCAAGAACTATTAAAAGCTGTATCTTCCTTGCCTGTTCTTTCTCATAATCAACAATATCAGTTATCTTAAAGCTCATAAGTACTGCCCCATTATAGCTTGTCTCTTTTGTACTGTCTTTTGCATATACTTCAATCGGTTCTATAATCTCAAAAAAATTATTTGCAGAATCATATATACTGCTTCTTTTTCCTGTAAGACTCTTTATTATCTCTTCAGTAACAATATATTTATTCTCACTGGCATAATAAGTATCTTTTACAATCTTATATTCTTTATTAACTACGATAATTCTTCCATTATACATATCTGAAGCAAGTTTTATCTCTGAATTAATCGTCTGTGATGATATATTATCAAAATATGCACTATTACTTAATTCCTTTGAAAGTACACTTGCATACGTTGTAAGTTCAACTTCTCTTTGCTTTATATATGAATTAACAGATGTCTTATATGCTCCGATACCAATTGCAATTGCAGGTATAACACCAATACACATAAATGCAGCACATAGTATCCAGCGCATACTCTTTAAAACTCTTGATTTAAAATTAATTCTGGAAATAGTAACCAACCCCCCATTTAGTATGAACATATTTTGGTTCACTTGGGTTGCTTTCAACTTTTTCTCTCAAACGTCTTATATGAACATCCACTGTCCTTACATCGCCAGGATATTCAGGTCCCCATACAATATTAAGCAGATTTTCTCTACTATATACTTTGTTTGGATTCATTATCAAAAGCTCAAGTACATCAAATTCTTTGGCTGTAAGATTGACTTCACGCCCTTCTATAAATGCTCTTCTTCCTTCAAGATCAAGCTTAAGAGTATCAACAACTATTGTTGTGGCTTTTTTCTCATCATCAGCTTTTTTCTTAGAACTTCTTCTCATAATTGCCTTTATTCTCGCTTTTACTTCAAGAATGTTAAATGGCTTTGTGATATAATCATCTGCACCATACTCAAGTCCAAGTATCTTATCCATATCATCACTTTTGGCTGTTAGCATAATGATTGGCATATTGGAAAACTCTCTTATCTGCTGACACACTTCGTATCCATTGAGCTTTGGAAGCATGATATCAAGCAGTACAACATCATATTCTGTCTTTTTTGCATATTCAAGTGCTTCTTCTCCATCATATGCACAATCAACAATCATGTTATCCTGCTCAAGATTAAACTTAATTCCTTTTACGATGAGTTTTTCATCATCTACAACAAGAACTCTGTTCCCCATAATCTGTCACCTCAGTCTTTTTAATTTACACTAATACAATCTTTTATTTTTTCATATGCGGCATTCTTAATACCACTTACTTTCATAATATCCTCGATGCTGCCAAATTCTCCATTCGTCTCTCTATATGCTATTATTGCCTCTGCTTTAGCCTGTCCTATTCCAGGAAGTGTCATAAGTTCACTCTTAGAGGCAGTATTAATATTAACAAGACTACCAGTAGAAGTATTATTATATACATTCTCATCTGCTGCTGTGCCTGTCTGCATATTATTATCATATTCTTCATTAATACCAGGAATATATATTCTGCTGTTGTCAGTTGCAACAGCAGCAAGGTTAAGATTCTCAAGTGCTGCTTCTTCTGTAGCACCACCTGCTGCTTCAATCGCTTTATAGATACGTGTTCCTTCCGGAAGTTCATATACACCAGGCATATTAACTTTGCCGCATACATACACATATATAATAGAAGCTTCTGTACTCTGTCCATTAACAGATTCATCTATGCCAATACCAGGCTCAGTCTTCTCACTGCTATTAGCATTATCACTACTCATATAACTTTCAGAATTATGTTCAGTCTCATAATCTGCATTGTTAACTATGTTGTTCTCTGTTACATCCACAAGTTCAGCTTTTGTATCCTTACCAGTAACTGCGAACATTCCTGCACATATAATTACTGCTGTGGCTGCCATGAAATAAATAAAATTCTTTTTCTTTAACATATACTCTCCAATCTTTTATAACCGGAGATCCCTAAGTGTCTACTCATTATAGCACATATTTTTTATTAATACTATCCCTTTTAGCAAAACATACTTTTACAATTGACCTTGCAATCTTTAATATCTTTAATATTGATTAATAATAGATAATATTAACGTAATATTAACCAGAACTATATACAAGCAATATATGTACAAGTTGCAGCTTATAATTATATATAATGCTATTTTTTCTCAAATTGTGCTTTCATATCGTCTTCAATCATAGTAAGATTCTCTTCGATATTGCCGCCACTCCATATATTATATAATGCTATATGCCAATCTGTATAATAATCGCCAATATTCATTATCTTAGCTACAGGCACTGACTTCTCGTATGCTCTATATACCTGTTCATACTCAGATGAATCCTTCTTAACGCACGAATAATCACCTGTAACTTCGTAGAGTTTATCAGCATAATAGTATGCTATATGTTCTGCCGCCGCTTTTGCTGCTGTTTTATTCTTAGAGTATGGATTAATAACAACGCAATAATTATTAGACAATGATTTTGTCTGTATAGTATCTGATATATCCGGAACCGGAACTATTCCATAATCGATTCCACTATCCTCTACAGCTTTAAGATCCTGTGTTCTTAAAATAGTATAACACAATGCACCATTTCTAAACTGTTCAAGACATCTATCATATGTGTCATCATCAAGTTCCATATAGAATAGACTATTAAGGCTCTGATAATATGCCAGTGCTTCCTTAACTTCTTCATTATTAATGCTAACGTTCTCACTATCTCCATTTACTCCAAAAGGATTAATACTGCCTGCCACAAATGCATAATTAATAAAGGAATCATCTGTATCCCATGACAAAATTGACTGTACATGTGCATTATTCTCTGTCACTTCATAATTATTGGCAAAGTCTTCTATCTGTGTAAAATATTGTGGTTCAAGTGTTGTATATGCTTTATTATATACCATAACTGATGTTGAAAATATTAATGGATATCCATATATTTTATTTTTATATGTTACAGACTGTATTGCAGATTTTGCATAATTATCTGTATTCACAATAGTAGTTCCTACTTCCTCTAATATAGCCGCATAATATGCTTTCTCCATATCTGCACAGTTTAATATAAAAACATCACATGGATTGTCTGAAACTGTTGAATTGTAGGCAATATCAGCAATATAATCATCACTGTCTGCCTGAATATAATCATAGACTGCACTGCCACTCTTCTGATTAATATATTCAAAATATGGTGAGAGTGCTTTATCTTCATAATATACAGTAACCTTACTGTTGCTTGCATCTGCATTATCAGATGAATTCTCATTTACTTCATCCTTACTACTGCTACATGCTGTAACAGTAGTAAGTGTAAGTCCTAAAAAGATCGCTAATAATCTTTTACATTTTAAATCTTTCATAAAATTCCTTTCCTTATTCAGGCGGTAAGTTCATCGAAAGATTTGCAAAGCTTTTCAGCCATCAAATCAATATCTTCCTTTGTTATTACAAGTGGTGGAACAAATCTGAGTACATTACCAGATGCAGATATAACTATAAGTCCATTTTTCTGTGCTTTTAGTATAACATCATTCACTGGAATTGTAAGTTCCAATCCCTGCATGAGACCCATTCCTCGTCTCTCTTTTATACAATCATATTTACTTGCGATTTCATCCAGTGTTTTTTCAAGATATGGTGCTACTTCCTTAACATGTTCTACAATCTTATCTTCACTGAATATGTCAAATACCGTATCTGCTGCTCTTGTTGCCAAAGGATTACCGCCGTATGTTGTTCCATGATCTCCGGGAACCATGGCATTATATACTTTATCTCCTGCGACAAATGCACCAACCGGAATTCCATTGCCAAGTGCTTTTGCTACTGTAACAATATCAGGCTTGATACCATATCTCTCATAAGTAAACATATAACCTGTTCTTCCCATTCCACACTGAATCTCATCAAGAATAAGGACTATATCTTTCTCATCACAGATCTTTCGTATCTCTTTGATAAAAGATTCCTCAGCCGGATATATTCCGCCTTCTCCCTGAAGAGTCTCCATTATTATAGCACATGTCTTATCTGTTATATTCGCTTTAACACTCTCAATATCATTATAATCAGCGAATTTAATTCCACCTATAAGTGGTTTGAATGGTTCCTGATACTTAGAATTACCAGTTACAGACAATGCACCTATACTTCTTCCATGGAATGAATGATTCATAGCTATTATCTCATGATCTGTTCTTCCGTCTTTGTTATATGCATACTTACGTGCAAGCTTTATAGCGCCTTCAATCGCTTCTGTTCCACTGTTTGTAAAGAATACTCTTTTAAGTCCGGTAGCTTTAACTAACTTGGCACCTGCATTTACCGCAGGTTCATTATAAAATAAATTTGAAGTATGTACAAGCTTTGATATCTGATCATTTAATGCTTCATTAAATTTTTTATTATTATATCCTAAAGCAAAAACTGCTATTCCTGCAGCAAAATCAAGATATTCTTTGCCTTCAGTATCATATAGATATACTCTGTCTCCTTTATCGAGAACTATCTGATATCTGTTATATGTATGCAGAAGTGTCTCTTCTGCTGTCTCTATTATCTTTTTAGTCTTAGTTTCCATCGTAGAATCTCTCCCCTTCATTATCAAGAATAGCAGTACCAATACCTTTGTTAGTAAATATCTCAAGTAATAGACAGTGAAGAATTCTACCATCAAGTATATGAACTCTCTTAACACCATTTTCTATTGCTTCGATGCAATTATTAAGTTTTGGAAGCATTCCTCCTCCAATATTGCCACCTGTTATAAGTTCTCTCGCTTCATCAAGAGTAAGCTCTGAGATAAGAGTTGATTTATCTTTTGGATCTTTGTATACACCTTCAACATCTGTAAGAAAAGCAAGTTTTTCAGCTTTTATTGCCTGTGCAATCGCACATGCTGCATCATCTGCATTAATATTATAAGTATTATACTCATCATCAACTCCAATAGGACATATTACCGGAAGAAAATCCTTTTCAAGAAGTGTCTCTATAATTGATGTATCGACTTCACTTATATTACCAACGAATCCTATATCTTCTCCATTAGAAAGTTTCTTTGTAACTTTTAGCATATTACCATCTTTACCACTGATTCCACAAGCTTTTACGCCAAGAGACTCTACATTCTTAACAAGTTCTTTGTTAACTTTATTAAGTACCATCTCTGCTACTTCCATTGTGGCTGAATCTGTAACTCTAAGTCCATTAACGAACTTTGTCTCCATTCCGACTTTTGATACCCATTTGCTAATCTCTTTTCCACCGCCATGTACGATTATTGGTTTAAATCCTACAAGTTTTAAAAGAACAACATCCTTAATTACATTAAGTTTAAGATTCTCATCAGCCATCGCACTTCCGCCATACTTTACAACAATTATCTTTCTATTGAATTTTTGTATATATGGAAGTGCCTCAATTAGGACTTCCGCTTTTTTTAATTCATTATCTATATCCATTTTTCTGCCTCTTTTCAATATTTCATTTATTCTTTTATATTAAATAGCTATATCATTTGACATCTCTACACAATATTGTGAACTTACATTATAATTATGATCTGTAATCTGCATTAATCTTTACATAATCAAATGTAAGATCACATCCATAGGCTGTTGCTTCATAATTACCCATCTTGACATCAGCTATTGCTTTTACATGCTCTGAACTTAATATCTTAGTTGCTTCTTCTTCACTATATCCGGTTGATGTTCCATCTTCTACTATCTTAAGCTTTCCATTCTCACTTTCAAAATAGATATCAACTTTTTCCGGATCAAACTGTGCACCTGAATATCCCATTGCACAAAGAATTCTTCCCCAGTTAGCATCATGTCCGAATATTGCTGCTTTTGTAAGACTTGATGTTACAATAGATTTTGACAACGTAACTGCCTGCTCTTTTGACTCAGCACCTACAACCTGAACTTCAAAAAGACATGTCGCACCTTCTCCATCTCCTGCAATCTTCTTTGCGAGTTCACGATTAACATACATTAATGCTTCTTTGAACTTGAGATAATTATCATCTTCTTTTGTTATCTTCGCATTACCGCTCATACCATTGGCAAGAAGAAGAACTGAATCATTCGTTGATGTATCCCCATCAACTGAGATCATATTAAAAGTATCATTAACTGTCTCTTTCAATGCCTTTTTTAAAAGTCCATCTTCAATATCAATATCTGTTGTAACAAATCCTAACATTGTTGCCATATTAGGATGAATCATTCCTGAACCTTTGCACATTCCACCAATTGTTACTGTAACTCCATCTATATCAAATGTTACTGCTACCTCTTTTGACTTTGTATCTGTTGTCATAATTGCTTCTGCTGCAAGTCTTGCTGCTTCTCTCGTATTCTCAGGCTTACCTGCAAATGCTTTAATTCCGGCTGTTATTATATCCATTGGAAGCTGTTTTCCAATTACACCTGTTGAAGCAACAAGTACAGAATCTTCTTTTAGTGAGAATGTATCAGCTACTGCTTTTGCCATATCCTTGCAATATCCATATCCTTCTTCACCGGTACATGCATTAGCTACTCCTGAATTAACAACTATAGCCTGAGCATACTCAGATTCATTAACAACTTTATAATCCCATTTTACAGGTGCCGCTTTTACTACATTAGTAGTAAATGTTCCCGCTGCTGCACATGGTTTTTCCGATATAACTATCGCCATATCTTTTTTATCATTATTCTTAATTCCGGCACGAAGTCCATATGCACTAAATCCTTTTGCCGCTGTAACTCCACCATCTATAATATTCATATCAACTCTTCCTTTCATATTATATTATTCACTTTATATCTATCATTCGTTTCATATATATTTGCTAGTCTTATATGGCACATTATCTCTTAATTCTCTTAGTGTCTGATATTGTTTCTATAAATTTTATCCCAGCTAATATCACCAATCTTATGGGAACATTGGAACTATCTGTAATCCTTCATTTTCTTTAAAACCAAACAGAATATTCATATTCTGAACTGCCTGTCCTGCTGCTCCTTTTACAAGATTATCTATCGCACCCATCATTATTACTCTACCTGTACGAGGTTCTATTTTGAAATTCACATCAAAGAAATTACTTCCTTCAACCCATCTTGTCTCAGGACATACATCTTTATCAAGAATTCTTATAAAATACTCATCTTTATAATACTTCTCATATGCAGCCCTTATTGTCTCATAAGACACATTCTTATCTTTAAGATTCGCATACGCTGTAACAAGAATTCCTCTATTCATAGGAACAAGATGTGGTGTAAATATAACCTTTAATGTATCATTACATGCATATCCTAACTGTTCTTCTATCTCAGGTGTATGTCTGTGTGTTCCAACTCCGTATGCTTTAATACTCTCATTAACTTCACAATAGAGATTATTAACTTTAGCACCTCTTCCTGCTCCTGAAGTTCCTGATTTGGCATCAATTATTATTGAATCCTTATCAATAAGTCCTTCTTTAATAAGTGGATATATTGAGAGAATTGAACATGTTGTGTAACATCCGGGATTAGCAACAAGTCTCTTACCTTTTATATCTTCTCTGTTAATCTCACAAAGCCCATATACAGCCTCTTTAATGAATTCTGGAGATTTATGTTCTATCTTATACCATTCTTCATATGTAGCAACATCTTTTATTCTAAAATCTGCACTAAGGTCAATTACTTTAACTTTTGACAAAATCTTCTCATTCATGTGACTTGCAAGAAATCCCTGTGGTGTTGCTGTAAATATAACATCAACTTCATCACACAGTTCTTCAAGATTGTCATCAAGACATTCCTCATTAACTAATTTAAAAGTATTACCATAGATCTTTGAATACTGTTCTCCTACATAACTTCTTGAACCAAACCATTTTATTTCAACTTCTTTGTGTCCGAGTAACAATCTTACAAGCTCTGCACCTGCATAACCTGTTGCTCCAATAATACCTGCTTTTATCATAAGCGTCTCTCCTTGTCATACTAAAACTTTAATTTTTTAATTGTTTAAATTATTACTTCATATTATAATGTCATTGTAGTTATCTTGCAATCGTTTTTTTGTTTCATAATTATACATCCGTTTTGCATAAAGTGCAATAGTAAATATGCATCATTTTACATAAAATGTAGATTTATACATATTTTATGCATTTTATAATTAATATTTATGCATATTTTTTCATTTTTGCACTTGCTTTTTCCATTTTGATGGTGTATATTTATGATATGTTTTTCGAATACGAAGATAACAAAAATTTTTACATTTATATAATACTTAGGAGGATTTGAAATATGAAAGAAAAAGTTGTTCTCGCATACTCTGGTGGTCTTGATACCACTGCTATTATTCCATGGTTAAAAGAAACATATAACTACGATGTTATATGTTGTTGTGTAGACGTAGGTCAGGAAAGTGAACTTGAAGGTCTTGACGAAAGAGCTAAACTTTCAGGTGCTGCCAAATTATACATTCTTGATGTTGTTGATGAATTTGTTGATGATTATATTATTCCAACAGTTAAAGCTAATGCTGTATATGAGAATAAGTATCTTCTTGGTACTTCATTTGCAAGACCACTTATCGCTAAGAAGTTAGTTGAGATTGCAAGAAAAGAAGGTGCTGTTGCTATCTGTCATGGTGCTACAGGTAAAGGTAATGATCAGGTTAGATTTGAACTTTCAATTAAAGCTCTTGCTCCTGACATTAAGATTATTGCTCCTTGGAGATGCAATGATACATGGAAGATGCAGTCAAGAGAAGATGAGATTGAATTCTGTAAAGCTCATGGTATAGACCTTCCTTTTGCAGCTGACTCAAGCTACAGCCGTGACCGTAACTTATGGCATATAAGCCATGAAGGTCTTGAACTTGAAAGTCCTGCCAACGAACCTAATTACGATCATCTTCTTGTATTAAGCCAGACTCCTGAAAAAGCTCCTGATGAAGGCGAATATGTTACATTAACATTTGAACAGGGTGTTCCAAAGACATTAAATGGCAAAGCTATGAAAGCTTCTGATATTCTTCGTGAACTCAACAAGCTTGGTGGTAAACATGGCATTGGTATTATTGATATCGTTGAGAACCGAGTTGTTGGTATGAAATCAAGAGGTGTATATGAGACACCTGGCGGAACAATTCTTATGGAAGCTCATACACAGCTTGAAGAGCTAATTCTTGATCGTGATACATTATCATGCAAAAAAGAATTATCAAACAGATTTGCCAACCTTGTATATGAAGGAAAATGGTTCACACCTCTTCGTGAAGCACTTCAGGCATTTGTTGAATCTACACAAAAATATGTTACAGGTGAAGTTAAATTCAAACTTTACAAAGGTAACATCATCAAAGCCGGAACAACTTCACCATATTCATTATATAGTGAATCACTTGCAAGCTTTACAACAGGTGAATTATATGATCACCATGATGCTGAAGGTTTCATCAACTTATTTGGTCTTTCAATGAAAGTAAGAGCTATGAAACAGAACGAATTAAAGAACGATAAATAGTTACTGCAAAAAAGGAAGGCAGTGTAATATCTGCCTTCCTTTTATATATCCTGATTTGTACATATTATCTTCTACTGCTAAAATAGCTACATATACATAATAGTATTCGCACATGCATTAAGTTTGGCAAGCTGTGATTTATCAAGATATAAAAATAGAGCTCCAAGAATTATCATAAGCATACCAAGTATGATGAGTATAATTCCTTTTTTCTTTGTTGTATCTAAGTCTTTTTTTCTCTTCTGATATTCACTATCAGACTCACTTACAGTGCTTCCATAAGCATTAAAATAAAGAGACCACTCTTTTTTAGCTGTCTGTATATTAATTATGCCAAGAAATAAAAAGACCAATGTCAATATAAGACATACAAATGCAAGCATTGGCCAAAGGAAAAATCCTTCATCAGATACATCTTCAAATACTTGTGCCTGAAAGAATAATGAATTACTAAGGAAATTTAACATTATATCCTCCTTTATATTTAATTAAGATATTATAACACAGCCTAATATGGAGTGTCAAAAAACTATCTGTGAAAATTGTATGTTTTTTTCTTTTTTACTGTCAGACTTTTAGTTTAAGGTACCAATTAATCATTTACTAGTCTAATTATTTATAGTAGAATAAACAAGATGGTGTTTTTCGCTATTAATATAATTTTATTAGATTCAGGGGTGATTATTATCAATACTACAATCGACATAATAGTTCCTTGTTATAACGAGGAGGAAGTCTTAAATAGTTTTTTTATTGAAACAGAAAAGGTAGTTCAATCTATAGATGGCTGTTCTTTCAGATATATTCTTGTAGATGATGGAAGTCGTGACAGGACTCTTGAGATCATGCATGAACTTGCATCTGCTAATTCTCATGTAAAATATATATCTTTTTCTAAGAACTTTGGAAAAGAATCGGGTATGTATGCTGGTCTTAGCAATTCTGACAGCGACTATGTAATTATAATGGACGCTGATCTTCAGCATCCACCAGCACTTATACCTGATATGATAAAAGGAATACAGGAAGGTTATGACTGTGTCGCAGCATGCCGTACGGATCGAAAAGGTGAGAAAAAGATTAGAAGTTTCTTCTCTCAATCTTTTTATAAAGTCAATAACAGACTCACTAATAGCAATCTTCCTTATGGTGCTGTTGATTACAGAATCATGTCAAGACCTATGGTTAAAGCAGTATTATCAATGTCCGAAGTTGAAAGATTTTCAAAAGGCATATTCTCATGGGTTGGTTTTAAGACCAAATGGCTGCCTTATGATAATGTAGAGAGAACACTTGGAACTACTAAATGGAGTTTTAAAGGACTCACCAAATATGCTATCGATGGAATTACTTCATTTTCTGTCGCTCCACTACATTTTATATCCGTAATGGGATTTAGCATATCCGCAATTGCAATAATATATGGAATAATCATATTCTTTAAGACACTTATTCTTGGTATTGATGTACCAGGTTATGCCTCACTTATAATAATTCTGCTATTCCTTGGTGGAATTATTGAACTTTCACTTGGTGTAATCGGAGAATATCTATCAAGAGTATTCATAGAATCTAAGAACAGACCTATATTTATTGCCCGTGAGACTAATATTAAATCTGCCACTAATGTAGATAATGGTTCATATAGTAGCAAATTTTCTAAGGAGGATGATAACTAATGAATAAAAATGACAACTCTGATTATAGCATATATTCAGGCAATGCACTATTTGTAATTGCTTTTATAATACCTGTTGTAGTATTATTTGCAATCTATCTGACAAGAGGTATATATCCATTTGGGGACCAGATGTATCTGCGTTCAGATATGTATCACCAATATGCACCTTTTTATTCAGAATTAATGGATAAGTTAAAAAATGGTAAAAGTCTTACATATACCTGGAATATCGGACTTGGTGTTAACTTCACTGCATTATATGCATATTACCTTTCAAGCCCTGTCAACTGGTTTCTCGGTCTTATGCCTCAAAATCATCTGCCTGAGATAATGAGCATATTCATTACTCTCAAGCTGGCACTTGCAAGTGTAACAACATGTTATTATATTTCCAAAAAATATAATACTAAGAATATCGCCATCTCACTTTTTGGCTTATTTTATTCACTTTCAGCTTATATTGCAGCATTCAGTTGGAATATTATGTGGCTTGACTGTATTATGATCTTCCCAATTGTTATGATGGGAATCGAGAGACTTATGAAAGAAAATAATGGTTTTTTATATAGCATATCTTTAGGCTTTTGTATTCTTTCTAACTACTATATCTCAATTATGGTATGTCTCTTTTTAATAATATACTTTTTCGTTCTCTATTTCATGCTTGAAGAGAGAAGTTTTAAGATATTTATACAAAAAGGACTTAAATTTGCAGGATATTCACTTCTTGCCGGAGGACTTTCATGTGTACTTCTCTTTCCGGAGATATATGCACTAAGTCTTACAGCATCAAGCGATATGAGTTTTCCTTCATCATTAAGTAATTATTTTTCAATAACAGAGATGTTAATAAGACATCTTATGGATGTTCCTGTAAGCATTGGACTTGATCATCTTCCTAATATATATTGTGGTGTTGCAGTATTCCTTCTCTTCCCACTCTATATAATGAATAAGAATATTACAACAAGAAAGAAAGTTCTCTTTACATCAATGCTTGTTATATTCCTTACAGCATTCAATTTTAACATTCCTAACTATATATGGCATGGTCTGCACTATCCTAATTCACTTCCATGCAGACAATCATTCATATATATATTTGTTATATTAATAATGTGTTATGAAGCATTAAGGGATATTAAAAATTATACTAATAAGCAGCTTACATGTGCTTTCTGGATTGCAATAGCGTTCCTGTTATATTCAGAACAGACTTATGTAAGCGATGATTTTAACTTTAAGATTATCTACTTAAGTGGTGCATTTATAGCATTCTACATGCTCCTTATGTATATATATAGAAAGAAAAAAATCGCCATACATTTCGTCATCTTCTTACTATTTGTATCAACTATTGGCGAATGTATGCTTAATCTTGAAGATACAGGTTATTCAACAACAGGAAGAACAAGTTATCTTAGCGATAACGAAGCTATAACCAACCTTACTAACAATATCATGGAGAGCGATGACTCATTTTACAGATTTGCCAAATATGACGGCTACCGTTCTAAGAACGATACTGCATGGCATCATATTAATGGTGTATCTCTCTTCTCATCTACAGCCAATGCCGGAGTAACTTCTTTCCTCGGTGCGCTTGGATGCGAACATTCAACCAATTCATATTCATATAATGGTGCTACACCATTAACATCTGCTATGCTGTCAACCAAATATGTTCTTGCGAAGTCAATTATGACAGAATCTGAACTTTTAAGATTTGTTGATGCAGAAGGTGGTGTTAATGTATATGAGAATATGTATACTCTCCCACTAGGATATATGGTTCCATCATATCTTAATGACAGTTGGAATACTGATATGACGAACCCATTTGATGTACAGAATGCATTCCTTGAGCTTGCAGCAGGTGAATCTAATGTATTTACTCCTGTTGAATATGATACTACCGGTACTACAGTTACTATTACACCAGACCATGATGAGAACATATATCTATATGTAACTGATTCAGATGTAGATAAGATAACTGTAACTTGTAATGGTAAGACAACTAATTATAAAAGCATTAAGAGAGAACATATCGTTGATCTTGGTATATGCAATGCTCTTGATACTATAACTATAACAGCTGAAGATAATGCTGATATAACACTTATGGCATATACAATGGATACTGATGCTTTCATTAATGCCATAGAGCTTCTTAATGAAGGCGGACTTAACATCACCAAATTTGATGACACTTATATTAAAGGTACCATCACAGCAGATAATGATCAGACTATGATAACTTCTATCCCTTATGATGAAGGATGGGCAGTATATGTTGATGGCAAGAGAGCCGACTACTACTCTTTTGAAGATGCATTCATAGCAGTTGATCTTGAAGCTGGTGAACATACTATTACTATGGATTATATTCCATGCGGCTTTGAATTCGGATGGTTCATAACTGGTATCTCAGCAATAATACTACTTATCTTATATGTATTTAGCAGAAAAAAAATGGGGCTTTCTCCATTACCTTTCATGAAAAAATCTGCTGTTGCTATCACAGATACCAAAGCCAGTACAAATGCTAATACCGCTAGTGAAAAAGCTGTTATAGATTCAAAAAAAACAACAAAGCCTAATACAGGCATAGAGCAAAAGACAAATACAAAACCGAATACAGACATGAATACAAAGATACTTAAAGAAGACATACACAAAGATAATGACAAACTCTCTGATAACACAGACAATAATCAGTATTAACTGCTTATCAGCCAGAGAAAACCAATAAAAGAAAGAGGGATCTATTATGAAACTATGGGGCGGACGCTTCACAAAAGAGACTAATGAACTTGTTAACAACTTCAATGCATCAATATCTTTTGATCAGAAATTCTTCAAAGAAGATATTGAAGGCAGCATAGCACACGTTACAATGCTTGCCAAACAGGGAATTCTTACTGATACAGATAAAAAAGCTATCATTGATGGTCTTACAGGAATAAAGGAAGATATTATAAATGGAACACTTGCAATAGATGACAACGCTGAAGATATTCACAGTTTTGTTGAAGCTACACTCATAGAACGTATTGGCGAAGCAGGTAAAAGACTTCATACCGGAAGAAGCCGTAATGATCAAGTAGCACTTGATATGAAATTGTATACAAGAAACCAGATAAAAGAGATTGACTCTCTCTTAAAAGAACTTTTAACAGTTCTTCTCAAAATTATGGAAGAGAATATCGATACTTTTATGCCTGGATTTACACACTTACAAAAAGCACAGCCAGTAACACTTGCCCATCATACAGGTGCATATTTTGAGATGTTTAAAAGAGACCGCCTAAGACTAAAAGATATCTATAATAGAATGAACTATTGTCCTCTTGGTTCAGGTGCTCTTGCTGGAACAACATATCCTCTTGACAGAGAATATACAGCATCTCTTCTTGATTTCTATGGTGCTACTGATAATAGTATGGATTCTGTTGCTGATAGAGATTACTTAATAGAACTATTAAGTGCAATGTCAACAATTATGATGCATTTAAGCCGTTTTTCAGAAGAGATTATTCTCTGGAATTCTAACGAATATCGTTTTATCGAGCTTGATGATGCTTATTCAACAGGAAGCAGTATAATGCCACAGAAGAAGAATCCTGATATTGCTGAACTCGTTCGTGGCAAAACAGGTCGTGTATATGGTGCACTTATGTCACTTCTTACAACAATGAAGGGACTTCCTCTTGCATATAACAAAGATATGCAGGAAGATAAAGAACTTACATTTGATGCAATCGATACTGTAAAAGGCTGTATTGCATTATTCACAGGCATGATTAAGACAACTAAGTTCAACAAAAAGAATATGGAAGAAAGTGCAAAACATGGATTCACTAATGCAACTGATGCAGCTGATTATCTTGTAAATAAAGGTGTTCCATTCAGAGATGCACATGGCATAATCGGACAGTTAGTACTCTACTGTATTGAGCAGAATAAGCCTCTAGATGACATTTCAATTGATGAATATAAAGCTATAAGTCCTGTTTTTGAAGATGACATCTATGAAGCTATTGCAATCAAGACATGTGTTGAAAAGAGACTTACTAAAGGTGCACCAAGTGAGACTGCAATGAAAGCTGCAATCAAAGCCTGTCATGAATACCTAGACAAGGAATAGATGATGCCACATACGACATACGATATGTGATAGATATACGATATGTAATATGCGATATACGATATGTAATATGCGATATACGATATGCAATATATGATATACGATATGTAATATATGATATACGATATGTAATATACGACATATGATATATAATAAAAGAGAAGAAGTTACAATATTCCATAACTTCTTCTCTTTTTAATTTCTAAACTTTAATCCAATTTTGACAAAGAGCATCTTCTTAAGATTTGTTCATAAGCCTTATTTTACTTTATGCCTTATTTTACTTTATGATGTGCTTTGTCTAACATCTTTCTATATATTTCCCTTAATTTGTGACATAACATTCCAAGATACCTAAACAATGCTTCAGATGCTATTGCAAATACGACAAGAAGCATTGTACATCTAATTGATATAGAAGCTATATCAAATAATTCGCCTGCATATCTCATTGATACAATAAGACCAATTACCATTGATACAAGTATCATTCCTCGCCATTTATTAACCGGATAACTTACTTTAAATACAATCATAAATCCAACTACAGCAAGAAGAATAGTACTTGCTGTTGCTATGTCTTCTGCTGATACATTAAATACTCTTCCAAATATAACTAATGAACATACTGCTATCGCATCTGTGAGTCCACCCGGCAGTGCATTAAACAAAACATTGCTTATAAACGAGCCTTTTATTCTGTTGGTATTATTCTCAAATGCCAATAAAAATCCAGGTATACCTATTGTAAAAGCACTTATAAGTGATATCTGTGATGGCTGAAGTGGATATGTTATCATAAATATCATAGCAAATATCGCTGTACATATTGAAAATATATTTTTTACAAGAAACAGGCTTGCAGATCTCTCAATATTATTAACAACTCTTCTTCCTTCAAGAACAACATCAGGGAGACATGAAAAATCTGAATCGAGAAGTACTATCTCCGATGCCTGACTTGCAACATCACTTCCTGATGCCATCGCTACACTACAATCCGCATCCTTTAATGCTAAAACATCATTAACACCGTCACCTGTCATAGCAACTGTATGACCTGTCGCTTTAAGTGCACTTACAAATGCCCTCTTCTGATCTGGCGTTACTCTTCCAAATACTGTATATCTATCCATCGCATCCATAATCTCATATTCATTAGTAAGTGTCTGTGCATCAATATAATTCTCAGCTCCTGTTATTCCTGCATTTTTAGCAACACAACTTACAGTAACAGGATTATCTCCTGATATAACTTTAATTGACACACCCTGTTTTTCAAAATATTCAAAAGTTGCTCTTGCTTCTTTTCTTATAGGATTCTGTATAACTATAAGTGCTAATGGAAGCACCGGCTTTGTAAGTGCTTTTCCATCAATTATTCCATCATATCTTGCAAATACTATAACTCTGCCACCCATCTTACCATACTCTTCTATGGTATCTTTATATTGTGCATACTGACTTCGTAGTACGAATTCAGGTGCTCCAAGCACATAAGCAACCCCATTATAAGTCTCACTGCTATACTTAGTAGCTGATGAAAACGTTGTTATACTATCAGGTCTTGCACCACCTGGTGTTGTAAAATACTCAGCCATTGCCTCCATTGTCTTATTATCTCTTGGCATATTGGCAGTAAAATCATTAAGCATAGCTTCTATATTATATTCATTACCATTATACAGTTTAACAACCTCTGTAACATGCATCTCATTCTCTGTTATTGTTCCTGTCTTGTCTACACACAGAACATCAACTCTTGCTAAAGTCTCTATACATTTCATATCATGAACAAGTACTTTTCTTGACGCAAGTCGTACAACACTTACTGCAAGTGCGACACTAGTTAACAGATATAATCCTTCAGGAATCATACCTATTATGGCTGCTGCTGTTGAAGTTACACTTTCCTTAAGTGAAGCATCACAATAATTATACTGTTGTATAAACATAATTAAACTAATTGGAATAATTGCAATTCCAACAAATACCAGAATTCTATTAAGAGCTTTTATCATCTCTGACTGCTCTCCCTGCTTCTGTTCTTTCGCCATAAGAGTTAGCTTAGAAGCATATGAATCAGCTCCGACTTTGTCAAGCCTTGCCCTACATTCACCTGACACAATAAAACTTCCGGATAATAGTGTATCGCCAGGCATCTTCCTAATCTCGTCGGCTTCACCTGTAATAAGCGATTCGTTAACATTAACTGCGCCATCAAGCACTATAGCATCAGCACATATCTGATTTCCACTTCTAAATATAACAACGTCATCCATTACAAGATCTCTTGCATTAACATCATATATCCTGCCATCTCTAACAACTACTGCTTTTGGTTCATTTAATAAAGATAACTTATCAAGCGTCTTCTTAGCTCTAATCTCCTGCACAATACCAATTGCTGTATTAGCTATTATTACTGGTAAAAAAGAAATAACTTTTTAAGTCCACCTTAAGTGTAATAAAGAAAAAAGAAATATTCTTAAATGAGCCTACAAATATTAAAAAACCTGCAATTACTGCAAAAATAAAATTAAAGTAAGTACATACATTAGTCAAAACTATCTCTTTTATCGTCTTTGACGGCGATTCTACAGGTTCATTAGTAATGCCCTCCTCAATTCTTTGCTGAACCTGAATTGTTGATAACCCTAATTCCGGTGTTGGATTAAAATGTTTGTATTCGTTCTCTTCCATAGTTAGTCCTCTCTTTTCCGTTTAAATCAATTCTTTACACTTTTTGTTATTTTCGTCATTTTTTATCCCTCTTAAAATAAGTATAATACAAAATATGATATTTTTTATTTATTTTTTCTTAACAATTCTTACGATTTGTTTGACTTTAAAATAAATATAATATATGCTATTATTGTTTATATCTGACACTTTTACGCTTTACAGTATTTTACATATAACAATCACTGATATACATTTAGATATCAAATGTATATTTTCTGATTTTATAATAAATCAATTTTTTAAGGAGGATGTATATGAATAAGGACAGAATTCCAAGACAAGGCGAGATATATCGCCATTTTAAAAACAAATTATATCAGATAATTGCAATTGCAACTCATTCAGAGACTCGTGAATCTTATGTTGTATATCAGGCTCTTTATGGTGATTTTAGAACTTATATAAGACCTCTTGATATGTTCATAAGCGAAGTCGACCATGTTAAGTATCCGGCAGTAACACAAAAATACCGTTTCGAACGTGTTGATCGTGCTACACTTAGCAATCCTTCATACGATGACAATAGTATATTCACCGGTAATTCACCTGATGACTCATATGGAAACAATA
>SAMEA104315435__coassemble_656_pt1 | contig 24388 bp, 13 predicted proteins | sample SAMEA104315435__metabat2_low_PE_020 | metagenome-assembled genome bin SAMEA104315435 (sample SAMEA104315435) | gut metagenome | biome: Monkey gut; feature: monkey-associated habitat; material: faeces | place: China | collected 2013
AAATACCGACCTCCAATCGTTAGATTTTTAGGTCTAACTTTTGGGGGTCGGTACATTGATGGGAGTGCTTTTATTCTTTTTATTTTTTATAGCAAATGAGGACGCTTAACATACAGACAAGAGAGAATTTGTATGGCATCAACTAATGAAACAGTAGGTATTAACCGCACCTACAAGGACAGACTTTTTAGATTAAGATTCGGTTCCGAAGAATATAGCAACATGGCCTTGTGGAAATAGCAGAGTTCAATTAACCCGAATATGCCGGCAAGAGATTACTGCTAGAAAAAATATGGGTTAAAGTCTCAAATAGGAAAAGCAAATTCATATAGATACCTCTTAGTTTGGGTGGTTTTTCACAACAGACTAAGAGGTATTAGATAATGTAAAAAACTAATTATAAGTTTTTTATAAAGAATGTTTAACAGGATAAGTTTTTCACAAATTCTTTAAAAAGTTCAGTCCAGCAAGAACACTCAGGTTGATAGCATTTGCCATCAGAAGTAACAGTTTCTTCTGTTGCGAGTGCAAGTCCATGACTTCCATTAGGAAATACATGATATTCAAATTTAACGTTATTTTTTCTAAGTTCATTAGCAAAGTATAATGAATTCTCAAGTGGAACTGCTTGATCTTCAAATGTATGCCATATAAATGTAGCAGGAGTGTTAGAATCAATATGTTTTTCAAGAGATACAAAATCAAGGTATTTATCATAATTAGATCCTAGGAGATTGATGAATGAACCACGATGAGCATGTTCACCTGAAGTTATGACAGGATATGCAAGCATCATAGCATCCGGTCTTAGATTCATAGGATCGATGCCAAGATTTTTAACTAATTCTGTATTATATAAAGTTCCGGCAGATGCAGCTACATGAGCACCGGCAGAAAAACCTGCGATTATGAGTTTACCTTTTGCAAGTTTGAATTCCTCACTCCTTGAACGTATTATATACATTGCCATATCGGTTTCTAGTAATTGTGATGGAAAAATATCAGGATTAATGCTATAACGAAGAATTCCTGCATTAAAACCATAAGAATTGAACTTTATAGCGATTGGTTCAGCTTCACGAGGAGAGAGATGCTGATATCCACCACCTGGACAGATTAATATAAATGGCCTTTCTTTTTCTTTCGTAACACCTTCCATATTATCAAGAACAAAAAGTTCAAGAGTTGCTTTTTTATCACTATGATCAATTCCATAGTGCTTATAATCAACATCAAGATTAATTAATTCATGTATCATATATACCTCCCTATTCTGCTTCTACAGACTGACATAGAACTTGGCAATCATAATTCAGTAATATACTATGTTGATTGTATAAGGTCGCTTTTAAATGCCAGCGTAAGTTAAAAGATTATCTGATGCAGGTAATTAATAATTAATGTCAGTATGTCAGTAATTTAATTATTGTGAACTACCCATCACCTAAAGGTAGTGGGTTTTACGCTCTGGCTTATAAATATTAATATCATTAAAATTATAATACGAAAATGTTGACAGGTAAAGACAATAAACAGATTTTGTGGTAACAGATTTTGTGGTAACAGATTTTGTGGCAATAGATTTTTAAGGTAAACAGATTTTGGAGCAGATTTTTGAGATAACAGATTTTAGAAAATTATATGTCAAATAAGATATGGAATAAGTTAATAATATATGATATTATTAAATATAAGGCTAAATAAATGACAAGAGGGGATAGGTGACAATATGAATGATAAACTCTATAATCTTATGAACTGGCCGGAGATAGAAGCCATAGTTTATGCTGAATGTGAAAATCCGGGAAAGATACTTGGAGAGCATATTACAGACAAAGGATTGCTAATACAGGTATATATGCCATTTGCCAAGAAAGTTGTACTTATTAAAGATGAAGATAGTACAAGCTATACGATGGAGATGGTTGATGAGAACGGATTTTTTGCAATACTTTTGCGTGGTAAAAAAAAGATAAAATATACGTTGTCTATCACTCATCAGGATGGAACAATTGAAGAAATAGTAGATCCGTATATGTTTGAAAGTCAGATTACAGTTAAAGATGTAAAGCGATTTATAGAAGGTACTGAACCAGAAGCATATAAGATACTTGGAGCTCATGAGACGGTTGTTGATGGTATTAAGGGAGTGCAGTTTGCGGTATGGGCACCGGATGCTGTAAGAGTGAGCACTGTAGGCGATTTTAATAATTGGGATGGCAGAGTACATCCAATGCGTCCGGTAGGAGATAGTGGGATATATGAACTTTTTATTCCAAAAGCTAAGAATGGTGATTTGTACAAATATGAGATAAGGACAAAAGGAGGTAAGATACTTCTTAAGTCAGATCCGTATGCATATAGCAGTGAACTTAGACCTAATAATGCATCAAAAGTGTGGAATATATCAGATTATAAATGGAAAGACAGAACATGGATGGCAACACGCAAAGATGTTGATTCAAGATGTTCCTCGCTTAATATATATGAGATGCATATAGGATATTTTAGATGCGATGATAATGGCAATTTTAAGAATTATAGAGAGATAGCCAAAGATGTCTGTGAATATGTAAAAAATATGGCATATACACACATTGAGTTAATGCCGGTTATGGAGCATACACTTGATGAATCTTTAGGATATCAGACAACAGCTTATTATGCACCGACAGCAAGATATGGAACACCACAGGATTTTATGTATTTTGTAGATTATATGCACAGTAATGGTATTGGAGTTATACTTGATATGGTTATGGCATATTTTCCGGATAATGATTTTGGACTTACATATTTTGATGGAAAGCCACTTTATGAATATCCTGATCCTAAGATGTCATCATATCCGTCACTTAATGTTAAGATATTTAATTATGCTTTAGCACCAGTAAGGAATTATCTTATATCATCAGCTTATTTTTGGATAGACAGATATCATGCTGATGGCATAAGGATTAATTCTGTATCATCTATGTTATATCTTGACTATAACAAAGGACCAGGTGAATGGACTGCCAACATGTATGGTGGTACTGAGAATAATGATGCGGTTTTTATGCTTAAAGAGCTTAATAATATTATACATAAGAAGCAAAGTGGCGTTATAGTTATAGCTGAGGAGCATGCAGCATGGCCGAAAGTTACCGGTGATGATGCAGATTCACTTGGTTTTGATTATAAATGGAATAGTGGCTTTGTGAGTGACTTTTTATCATATATGAGTTGTGATCCTCTTTTTAGAAAAAAAAGATACAATGAGTTAATGAATGGAATGTTGTATGCATATAGTGAGAACTATATATTGGCAATTTCACATGATGATGTAATGAATAGAAGAGGAACTTTGTTAGCAAAGATGCCTGGTGATATTAAACACAAATTCACTAATGTGAAACTTATGTATGGATATATGTATACACATCCTGGTAAAAAGCATATATTTATGGGGCAGGATATGGCAGAGATGGCAGAGTGGAGTGGTAAAAGAAGTATTCACTGGGAACTGACAGAATATGATATTACAAGACAGATGATGAGATATATAAGTGATATTTCAAAGATATACACAGATGAGCCTGCACTTTATATAAATGACAGCGAACCGGATTCTTTTGAATGGATTAATAATTTTTCAGCAAATGATAGTATAATAAGTTTTGCAAGAAAATCAAAAGAAGATGAGCTTGTTATCATTGCCAATTTTGATGATGTCGTTCATTATGATTATATGACAGGAGTACCACATCCTGGTAAGTATAAAGAGATATTTAACAGTGATGCTGTTGAGTATGGCGGAGATGGAGTTGTCAATCCAAGAAAAAAGACTGCAAAAGAAGAAAAATGTGATGGCAGAGATTACTCATTGAAGGTAAATCTTCCGGCACTTGGAATTATAATACTAAGATATGAAGAGATGAAGGAAAAGTAATATGACAGAATTAATTAAATCAATAAGTGAGATGCTAACAGATAATAAAGCAGTTTCTTCTCTGATAGAGCTTATAATAAGGATATTTATAGCGATTCTTATATATTATATAGGTAAGAAACTGGTAAAAGTAGTATTAAGAATATTTGACAGATTCTTAGAAAGAGCAGGGACAGATATAAGTCTTAGAAAGTTCTTATACTCAGGACTTAGAATAATCTTATATATTGTTGTATTCATATTGATGATTCGAACAGTTGGGATTGGAACGAGTTCGATAATAGCAGTGCTTGGATCTGCTGGGCTTACTTTAGGACTTGCATTGCAAGGAAGTCTTTCTAATCTGGCAGGTGGAGTGCTTATTCTGCTTCTAAAACCATTCAGGGTTGGCGACTATATAATAGAAGATACAAAAGGAAATGAAGGAACTGTTCAGAGTATAGATGTATTCTATACAAGACTTCTAACAATAGATAATAGAATGGTTGCAGTTCCTAATGGAACATTAGCTAATAGCAGTCTTACCAATGTTACGTCGCAGACAAGACGAAGAATAGATATGATTATACCAATAGCATATAATGCAGATCTAAGACTTGCAAAAGAGAAGATAAAAGAAGTAGTAGATAGAACTGAGGATGTAATGAAAGATCAGCCGATAGATATTTTTGTAAGTGAGCTTGGTGAAAGTTCTGTTAATCTCGGACTACGAGCGTGGTTTCCAACGGATAGTTATTGGAAAGCTAAATGGAAAATAACAGAAGAGATAAAACTTGAATTTGACAGATGTGGCATTGAGATACCATATAATAAGCTTGATGTTAATATATTAAGTACACCTAGCGATAATTAAGATTATTAAAAAGACGATAATAAAATTTTCAAAAAAATGAAAATCCCCCCCTTTTTGGGGGGGAATTTTTTATTTTAGAAGTGATATAGTAAGTGGGTAATTAATAAAAAGTGCAAGGAGAATGAAAATGAAAAATAAAGAAAGATAGCTGTTTCGATAAGGCTATTATCGCTATACAGAAGATATTTAACTTTTACAATTAATTTGTTATACAATTTTATAAAACTCTTTAAAATATAAAAAAATTATGGTATAATTAATACATTAAAACAAAAAAGAAGAAATATGGAGGAATTGCGATGTATAGAAATTGTATATTTGACTTGTATGGAACTCTTGTAGATATAAGTACTAATGAGAACAAGAAAAGCGTGTGGGAGAAGATGTGTGAATTTTATGTATTCAATGGAGCTGATTACATATACACAGAATTAAAGAGAGATTACAGACGTCTTATGAAGATAATGTATTCAGAATATCCTTCATACACATGTACAGAGATTGATGTAAGAAAACTATTTAAGAAACTTTATGAGAATAAAGGTGTTGAACCTAATGATACGCTCATAGATTATACTTGCTGGATGTTTAGAATTATGTCTACAGAGAAGCTAAAGACATTCAGTGGAATGAATCAGATGATTGAAAAACTTAAGAGAAATAATTGCAATGTATATCTCTTGACTAATGCACAGAGTATATATACTAAAAAAGAACTTGAGTATCTTAAAATGGATGATATGTTTGATGGAATACTTATGTCATCAGACGAAAGTGTTATGAAACCATCAGAAGAATTCTTTGATAAGCTTTTTAATAAATATGGAATAGAACGAAAAGGAAGCATTATGATTGGTGATACTTATTCAACAGATATTGCTGGTGCGTCAAGATATGGAATTGATTCAATATATATTGACAATGAAGATGGCAGATATCTCGATAAGAATCTTCATACATATGCAGTTAAAGGCAATGATTATGATGCAATAGTAGATATTATACTAAAATAGAACAGGCTAGAATAGAACATCATACATAATATATAACATGGATAATATATAATGATGTTGGGGTCAAAAGCCCCAACTTTGATGCCTACGAATTGCTCCGTGCTACGCACTCCCACAATTCTACCGGATATTCGCATATCGTGGAATTGTCATCCCACTTTTATGCTCATATCGGGGCGGGTCCCAAGGCCTTTCACCCACCTATGAGCAAGCTCACGTGGGTTTAGACCTTGGGACCCTGGCATCATATAATAGTGTTAGTATATTGAAAAACAAAAAAGTGATATAATGGTATATTAAAAGGACATCTGAGTGACGCCTCTAAGATATGATATCTTAAAGGGTGGTTTACTCAGATGTCCTTTTTCTATGAATCCATTTTTATGAATTATCTATGGCATTATTTGATTATAGTACCTGTTTTTTCATTAACAGCTTCTTTAGCTTTGGTTACGTTAGCAACAATAGCACGTTTATCATCGCCTGACTGTATGAACCAAAGTGCTGAAAGTGCTTTAGGAAGAATAGTAGTTGGCTTGAAATAACCATCATTAATATAGCTTGTTAATTCTTCTTCATTGATATTACTAAGAACCTCGCCACCTTCTGTAAGTGAGATACCTTCGCCAGCAGTCAGGAACAAAAGAGTATCTGCATCAGCAAGTTCCGCAAGTTTTTCACTTGTATAATCTTTTTCAATAATAGCACTTGCACCTTTTAGCGTTGTACCTTGTTCGAGAACAGGAATACCACCACCACCGGCTGCAATAACTATCTGACCGGCATCGGCAAGAGCTTTAATAGCATCAATCTCATATATATCAATTGGCATTGGTGAAGCTATTATTCTTCTGTATCCACCATTTTCAGCAACTGTATAGTTGCCTTTTTTCTCTTCTATATCAGATTCTTCTTTGCTCATAACACGTCCGATAACTTTAGTTGGTTCGTTAAATGCTTTATCATAAGGATCAACTCTTACTTGTGTAATGATTGTAGATACAGGTTTAAAGATACCTCTGTCTAAAAGTTCTGTACGGATTGCATTTTGTAAATCAAATCCAATATATCCCTGACTCATTGCACCACATACAGACATTGGAGCTACTGTATATTTTGAATCAAGACGGCTGAATTCAGTCATGGCAGTCTGAATCATACCAACCTGTGGCCCGTTACTGTGAGTTATAATAACTTGATATTTTTCCTCAATAAGATCCGCGATAGCTTTTGCTGCTATTTTAACATTTTTCTGCTGCTCTGGGAATGTCTCGCCAAAACAATTACGTCCAAGAGCAACAACAATTCTTTTATTTCCCATATGAATTCCTCGCTTCTATAATAAGATGTCATTATTATGTACAGGTAATTGAAGAGATGATAATTAATAAAATAAAAATCTTTGATTACCTGATAATAAGATATACTTATTATATATGATAAGTGACAAAAATACAAATAGAAATATTAAATAAACAAAAATTGAGCAATATTAATCTGATAGTAATACAAAAAGACAGATAATATAAAAATAAATAACACAATTCGACATTTGAGCTAATAAATACTTATTAAAATTACTTATATTTTGAAAAGTCAAAATAGTCATACGGTACTTATATACCAGAAAATAGCCCCTGAGTACCAGAAAAAAAGAAATAGTATCCTAAAAATAAGGAAAAAGTACCATATACGAGGTTTTGAGAAAGTGATATTATAAAAAAGTCAGTTGAATTAATGAGAAAAACAAATAAGGCTGTTGTTAATGAGGACAGAGAACATTAACAACAGCCTATTATTTACACATGATATGAGATAAAAAATGTGTTTATGATGTTGTGAACTGTTTTTTTATTAATCAACAATAGTAAAATATTGCAAGGAGAGGAAATGTATGAAAAGTAAGAAAAGTCAGATTATTGCTTTTGTTATGGCTATAACACTTGTATTCCAGATGGTATTCATAAGTGGAAATGGTTTTATGGCATTTGCAGATGAAACACAAGCTAATAATCAATTGGCAACAATTGCTGCTTGGATGTATGCGGAAGATAACATTCCGTCAAGCAGTGAAGAAGGTGCATCAGTATATGATTCAACTTCAGGGACTGGAATTTTAACAACTACAGGAACTGTAGGAACACAGTCTAAAAATGGTATCTCAGTAAGTGGATGGGATAAAGAAAGTACTTATTGGGAGATACAATTATCAACAAAAGGATATACAGGTCTAACCATCAGTGCGAAGACAAAAGGTTCAGGAACAGGTCCGGCACATATGGGAGTTAAAGTAAGTACTGATGGAGAAGAATTTACAGAAACAGATACATTTGATGTATCATCATCCTTTAAAAATGTAAGTTTTAATCTTACAGAAGCAGCATCAGATGCAGATACATTATATGTAAGATTATATGCTAAAGATGCAGACAATATCAATGGTGGAACTGTTAGTGCGACTGGTACAAACTGGCTTAATAATATCGTAGTAAAAGGTAATACAGATGGAACAGAAGTTACAACAGAGGCTACGACAGAACAGACTACAACAGAAACAGAGTCTGCAACAGAGAATGTAACTGAAGAGACAACAGAACAAGAGGCAGAGAATTTATATGATCCAATAACAGAAGATATAGTTAGTGCAGACGTTCTTACTATAGATAAGTTCTATACAAGTGACGCTGAGACTATGACAGTAATTGGACAGGTTGTATATAGATATGGTAATAATGGATCTGTTAATACAACAATTCTTGAAGATGTTATTGACGGTGAAGTAATTGGCCTTCAGGTATATAGTGCATTAAGTGGATATAATGTAGGCGATATTGTAGAAGTAACAGGTACAGCATCAACTTATGGAGATGTGAAACAGCTTCAGGCAGTATCAAAAGTTAATCTTGTAAAATCAGCAAAAGCTATTGAAGCACAGAGAGTAACAATCAATGAATTAAAAGAAAATGCAGATAAGTATATGTCAGAATATGTTGTTATCAAGAATGCGACATTAGGTGCATATTCAAAATCAAATACACCTATAACTGATGAGACAGGTTCAATGAATATATATAAAGCAGCAGAATATTCAGACGGGCTTGCAGAAGGCAGTGAAGCAGATGTATATGCAGCATTTTCAAAATATAAGACAACATTACAGTTAAGAAATGGTTCATCATCAGATTATGTATCAATTGCAAAAGATGGTGAATATACAATTGATGATTCAGTTGTACTTCCGGTTGCAACATGGGCTGGAAGCGGTCCTTACGAAACAGGTATAACAGAGATTTATGCTGATCTAGACAGTGCTAATGATCAGAAAAATACACAATCAAAAGTATCACTTTCAACAAAAGGTCAGCCATTCATTGCTAATACATCAGGAACAACAGGCTCAACATCATATTATATGGGAGCTAAAGGTTTACAGCAGGGCGATTATTATCTTATTGAGACAAGCACAGCTATGTATGGTAATGTTGAGATGTCATTCTCTATGAAGACATCAGCAACAGGTTCAAAGACATATAATATATTATGCAGCACAGATGGAACAGAATATGTTAAATGTGACACAATAACAATATCAGCAAAAGGCACATGGGAGAATTTTACAGTAACATTACCTAAGAGTGCTTCTAATGCAGATAAATTATATGTAAAAGTAGCAGTACCGGAAGATGGAGTTAACTTTAATGGAACGACTCCTGGTACAGGAGCTAATAACTATTTTACAGCTCTTACATTCACAGGAAGCCCTATAGTATCAGATACAATATGTGGAATTGCAAAAGTAACACCTGATGCAGGCGAAGTAACACTTAATAGTGAACTTACAATGACATCAGTTACAGATAACGCATCAATATATTATTCAATTAATGGAAGTGAATATGCACTTTATGATGATGCTAATAAGCCTGTATTAACAGAATTACCTAGTATTGTTACAACATATACATCAAAATCAGGACTTAAAGACAGTCTAAAAGTGACATATGGATATACTCAGTTACAGGTTGCACCTGTAAAAGCATCACCTAATGGTGGTTCTGTAAAAGCAGGAACAAAGCTTACATTAACTGATGCAACAGAAGATGCAATAATCTTATATTCAACAGATAATGGAGCAACATGGAATGAATATACAGATAAGATAGTATTAGATACACTTCCAATTACAGTACTTGTAAAAGGAACAAAAGAAGGATACAAAGAAAGCGAGACAACAACACTTTCATTTACAGAGAGATTAAATGAAAACTATAATATCTATTTTGGTCAGATTCATGCACATACATCATATTCAGATGGTGCAGGTACATGTGAAGAAGCATTTCAATATGCAACTAATGTAGATAATCTTGATTTCCTTGCAGTAACAGATCATTCTAATTCACTTGATAATGCGAACAGTGCAAGTATAAGCGATGGCTCAATGAGTACAGAATGGGTTGAGGGACATGAACTTGCAGATAAATATACAACAGATGATTTTGTAGGTCTATATGGATTTGAGATGACATGGTCTAATGGCCTTGGACATATTAATACATTTAATACTGCAGGATTCCAGTCAAGAACACAGACAGAATACTCAACATATTCAACAGCATTACAGAATTATTATGCAACACTTAAAAAAGATACTGGATCAATAAGCCAGTTCAATCATCCGGGAACAACATTTGGTGATTTTAGTGATTTCTCTTATTATGATGATGAGATAGATGAGTTAATCAATCTTATTGAGGTTGGTAATGGTGAAGGTGCAATTGGCAGCAGCGGATATTTCCCTTCATATGAATATTACACAAGAGCACTTGATAAAGGATGGCATGTAGCACCAACTAATAACCAGGATAACCACAAAGGTAAATGGGGAGATGCCAATACAGGACGTACAGTAGTTCTTTGTGATACATTAACAAGAGATAATATATATGATGCGTTAAGAAACCTAAGAGTATATGCAACAGAAGATAATAACTTAAGCATTACATATAAATTAAATGGCGAGATTATGGGTACAACAATGTCATATACACCTGACAAAGTTGAGATTACAGCAGATATCGCAGATGCAGATAATGAAGCCCTTGGAACAGTTGAAGTAATTGTTAATGGTGGACTTAGCATTGCAAGTGAAAAAGTTACATCAAATACAGCTAACTTAAAATTCGAATTACCTGCAGATTATTCATATTATTATCTAAAAGTAACAGAAGCTGACGGTGATATAGCAGTAACTGCACCAGTATGGATTAGTGATGTTGAAGCAGTTGGTATTACATCAATATCAACAGATGCACCACTTCCAGTTGCAGGACAGGATCTTAATGTAAAAACAGAATTATATAATAATGAAAAAGATGATTTTGAAATATCATCAATTGAATATTCTGTTAATGATGAAACAGTATATACAGTAGATACTGTAAAAGAAGGAATAACAACAATTCCATCATGTGGAACAGTATCAACAAGCTTTGCATTTAATCATGCAAAACCAGGAGCAGTTAATCTATATGTAACAGTAAAAGGTACACTTAATGGTGTAGAAAAAGTATATAAAGATGTACTTCAGCTTACATTTGTAGATGAAAGTATGGTAACAAAAGTAATTATTGATGGTACACATTACAATGACTATGTAACAGGATATTATGGCGGTAATGTTGGCAACTTCACAAAACTTGCTTCATCACAGAATATTGAAGTAAAAGTTGAGAAGAATGAGATTACTAAAGAGATGCTTAAAGATTGTTCTTTACTTGTAATATCAGCACCGGCTAAAAAAGAAGGAACAGCTAATGCAGGAAGTTATTATACATCACATTTTGAAGATTCATTCATTCAGATGGTAAAAGAATATACTGATAATGGTGGTACACTTGTTGTATGTGGTATAGCAGATTATCAGGATACAGCGTATGGACAGACATCAACAGAGATTAATAAACTTCTTGAAGGTATTGGCGCAACAACAAGATTATACAGTGATGAAGCATATGATACAGTTAATAATGGCGGACAGCCATATAGAATGTATTATACAGAATTCAATACAGCTAATAAGTTTGTTAACGGAGCAGTAGATGGCCAAAAATATAGTGCATATAGTGGATGTACTGTTAAGATGGATGAGACTGCACTTAATAATGGTACAGCTGATTGGCTTGTAAAAGGTCACAGTACAACATATTCAATTGATTCTAAGAAAGATGATGGTTCATATGGAGATTCATCAGTTGTAGTTCCGGAAGGCGAAGTAGTAGCACTTGGCGTTGAGACACTTGCAAGTGGTGCAAATGTATTCGTAGGTGGTTCAGTATTTATATCAGACTTTGAAGTAGAAGCAGAACTTGACAATATCTGGGATGTTCCATATCTTAACAGAACAATAGCATTAAACATTCTTGATGATGTTAAAGTAGAAGTACCTGTTACAGATATTGCAGATGTAAGAAAAGCAGAACTTGGAGAAGTATTTGCAATTGAAGGATACGTTACAGCGGGAACTGCAGTAGAAGGCAATACATTCTTTGATACAATATATGTTCAGGATAAGACAGGCGGTATTACAGTATTCCCATATTCAGTAAGTGGGCTTAAATTAGGTGCAAAAGTTAAGATTACAGGATATGTTGATGCATATCAGGGTGATAAGGAATTACAGGTTATCACATCAGAGATTATTGATAATGAGAATCTTAATGTCATTGAACCAACAGAGATGTCTAATGCTAATGCAATGGATTATGATGCGAATGGTGGCAGACTTGTAAAAGTAACAGGTAAAGTTAAAAAAGTAGAATCATCAAATGGAGTAGTATCACAGTTAATTCTTACAGATGATAATGGCGATGATGCAAAAGTATTCATAGATGGTTATATATATTCACAGACAACTGGAACTAATACAGTAGCAGAATTTGCAAAAGAGGGTAATATAGTATCAGCAGTAGGACTTGTATATCTTCATCCGGAAGGAGATTCAGAAGAATCAGTATGTGTATTAAGAGTAAGAAATACAGATGAGATTACTCTTGTAAAAGGAGCAGAAGAAGAGACAACAGTCGAAGAAACCGAGACAGAGACAACTACAGAGATAACAACTGAAGAGACAACAGAGGCGCCAACAGAGAATCCTTCACATGGTCAGGAAGTTCTTAATCAGATAGTAGCTGCCATAGTAACAGTAGTGAAAAAAGTAATAGAGATTATTGGAAAACTGTTTGGAAGAAGATAATGTTAGTACATAATAATGCATAAAAAGTAATGGTTATAATTACTAACAGTGTGACGGAACCACCTATAAAAAGGCTGGTTCCGTATTACATATTCAATAATTTTTTTAATTCATTTTAGTAAAAATTTATGATATTGTACTAAAAAAAATACTTTAAAAAAAGGATTGATTTTCTACTATTATCGTGATAATCTAAATATGGACAAAGGAGATGTCAGTTGAAATAACTGAAAGCTTTGTTTGCCCGAATCTAATGTATACAATGTACACGCGTATATTAAGATACGCTATTACAAGGAGGATTTAAGATGTTAGAAAAGGAACAGTGGAACGGTTTCGAAGGTAGACTCTGGAAAGAAGAGATCAACGTAAGAGACTTTATTCAGAACAACTACAAACCATATGATGGAAATGAAGACTTCTTAGTAGGACCTACAGAAGCTACTAATAAGCTTTGGGGAAGACTTCAGGAGTTACAGAAAGAAGAAAGAGCTAAAGGCGGAGTACTTGAATGCGAAACTAAAGTAGTAGCAGGACTTACAGCATACGGCCCAGGATATATTGATGAATCAATGAAAGACCTTGAAAAAGTAGTAGGTCTTCAGACAGATAAGCCTCTTAAGAGAGCATTTATGCCATACGGTGGTATTAAGATGGCAGAGCAGGCAGCTCAGAACTATGGATATGAACCAGATCCAGAATTACACAAGATTTTTACAGAATATCACAAAACACATAACCAGGGTGTTTTTGATGCATATACACCAGAGATGAGAAAAGCTCGTCACAGCCATGTAATCACAGGTCTTCCTGATACATATGGTCGTGGACGTATCGTAGGCGATTACAGAAGAGTTGCTCTTTATGGTATCGATTACTTAATGCAGCAGAAAGCAAAAGATCATGCTAACTGTGGCGATGGAACAATGACAGATGATGTTATCCGTCAGAGAGAAGAGATCTCAGATCAGTACAAAGCACTTGCTGGAATGAAGAAAATGGCTGAAAGCTATGGTTACGATATTTCACAGCCAGCTAAAGATGCTAGAGAAGCTTGCCAGTGGTTATACTTCGGTTACCTTGCAGCTATCAAAACACAGAATGGTGCAGCTATGTCAGTAGGACGTGTTTCAACATTCCTTGATATCTACATTCAGAGAGATATTGAAGCTGGTAAGTTAACAGAAGAAGAAGCTCAGGAATTAATTGACCATATGGTTATGAAATTCAGAATGGTTAAATTCGCAAGAATTCCTTCATACAACGAATTATTCTCAGGAGATCCAACATGGGCAACTCTTGAAGTAGGTGGTACAGGACTTGATGGACGTTCAATGGTAACAAAGACAGACTTCAGATTCTTACATACACTTGAGAACATGGGACCTTCACCAGAACCAAACTTAACAGTATTATATTCTTCAAGATTACCAAAGAACTTTAAGAAATATGCTGCTAAGATTTCTGTAACAACAAGTTCAATTCAGTATGAGAACGATGATGTTATGAAACCAGTTTGGGGCGATGATTACTCAATCTGCTGTTGTGTATCTGCAACACAGACAGGTAAAGAGATGCAGTTCTTCGGAGCTAGAGCTAACCTTGCTAAATGTTTATTATACGCTATTAACGGTGGTGTTGATGAAAAATCAGGTGAGCAGGTTGGACCAGCTTACAAACCAATTACTTCAGAATACCTTGATTATGATGAAGTAGTAGCTAAATATGATGTTATGATGGATTGGTTAGCAGGATTATATGTAAATATCCTTAACTTAATTCAGTATATGCATGATAAATACTACTATGAAGCAGCTCAGATGGCTTTAATCGATACAGATGTTAAGAGAACATTCGCAACAGGTATCGCTGGTTTCTCACATGTAGTTGACTCATTATCAGCAATTAAATATGCAAAAGTTAAAACAGTACGTAATGAAGCTGGAATCGTAACAGATTACGAAATCGAAGGAGACTTCCCAAGATATGGTAATGATGATGACAGAGCAGATGAAATCGCTGTTGAATTATTAAGATCATTCTTAGACAAGATTAAGAAGAGACATACATACAGAGATTCAGAAGCTACAACATCAATCCTTACAATTACTTCAAACGTAGTTTATGGTAAATATACAGGAGCTATGCCAGATGGCCGTGAAGCTTGGACACCACTTTCACCAGGTGCTAACCCAAGTTACGGTGCTGAAAAGAATGGTTTATTAGCATCTCTTAACTCATTAACAAAATTACCTTATGAATGGGCACTTGATGGTATTTCAAATACACAGACAATGAACCCAGATGCATTAGGACACAATGATGATGAAAGAGAAGACAATCTTGTAAATGTACTTGACGGATACTTCGATCAGGGTGCTCATCACCTTAACGTAAACGTATTTGGCAAAGATAAATTACTTGATGCTATGGAACATCCAGAAAAACCAGAATACGCTAACTTCACAATTCGTGTATCAGGTTATGCTGTTAAGTTCATTGACTTAACAAGAGAACAGCAGTTAGATGTTATCTCAAGAACATTCCATGACAGAATGTAATTTTAAGTAGTCTTATATATAATTAGATAGTTAAGATTATAGGCGGGCAGAATACTGGTAACAGGATTTTGCCCGTTTTTTAAGTAAAAATATATTTTATGCATATACTAGTGGTAGAATATAATGCAGGCATAAGAGATTATATTTTGGTAAAGTAACCATGTGCAGAATTTTAGAACGGAGAGATTGAAATGAGCGATAAGAATATAAAAGGCCTTATTAATACTGTTGAGAGCTTTGGCTCAGTAGACGGACCAGGTGTCAGATATATAGTATTCCTTCAAGGATGCCAGATGCGTTGCAAATATTGTCATAATCCTGAGACATGGGCATTAGAAGGCGGTAAGAGTATGACAGCAGAAGAAGTATTTAAGCAGGCATACAGATATCGTAATTACTGGAAGTCAAATGGAGGAATAACAGTAAGTGGTGGTGAAGCACTCTTACAGATAGATTTTGTGATAGAGTTATTTAGACTTGCAAAAGAAAAAGGTGTTCATACTACACTTGATACATCAGGCAATCCATTTACAACAGAAGAGCCTTTCTTTAGCAAATTCAATGAACTTATGGAAGTAACAGATCTATTTATGCTTGACATAAAACATATAGATAATGACAAGCATAAAGAACTTACAGGATGTGTTAATTCTAATATTCTTCAGATGGCTAAATATTTATCTGATAATAATAAAGCAATGTGGATTAGACATGTACTTGTACCTGGATATACAGATGATGAAGAGTCATTACGCAGATTGTCAGAATTTGTTAAGACATTGAAAACTGTAGAGAGATTTGAAGTATTGCCTTATCATACATTAGGAATTGTAAAATATGAAGAGATGGGTATAAAATATAGACTTTCAGATGTAAAACCACCTTCAAAAGAAGAAATCGAAAGAGCTAACAATATCCTTTGTACTGCTGAGTATACAGGATATCTTAAATAATCCTTTATAAAAATAGAGGCAGCTGATTGCTGTCTCTATTTTTAAAATAAAACAAACTTAATAGAGACAACGTAGTTTGAATATAGCGAAAGAATTTGCAAAAAAATGCAATAAAATGAAATTTTTTTCTACTTTACGCAAGTATAGTGTTGACAATGTATGTATAATCGTATACAATGTTTTTATGCTTTAGCTTGCTAAATAGGAGGAAGAATAAAAATGGAAAACAGACCAGTTAAAATGAATGAACACACGAACCTGTTACAACTAGAGGAACATATATATCATCTTGATGATGTTCAGGTACCTAACGTGTATAGAAATCTTTTCCCTTATGATGAGATTCCTAAGATAGCTTTTAACAATAGGATAGTACCACATAATATGCCGGAGAATATCTGGATAACAGATACCACATTTAGAGATGGACAGCAGTCGAGAGCACCATATTCAACTGAGCAGATAGTTACGATGTATGATTATCTTCACAAACTTGGTGGACCTAAAGGAATAATAAGACAGAGTGAATTCTTTTTATATAGTAAAAAAGATAGAGATGCTGTATATAAATGTATGGAAAAAGGATATAAGTTTCCAGAGATTACAAGCTGGATAAGAGCAAGCAAGAAAGATTTTGAACTTGTAAAAGAAATAGGTATGAAGGAAACCGGAATTCTTGTAAGTTGTTCTGATTATCATATTTTTTATAAGATGAAGATGACAAGACGTGAATGTATGAATCATTATCTAAGCGTAATAAGAGAATGTCTTGAGACAGGTATAAGACCAAGATGTCATCTTGAAGACATTACACGTTCAGATATATATGGATTTGTAATTCCATTCTGTCTTGAACTTATGAAGTTACAGGAAGAATATAAGATACCTATTAAGATTAGAGCATGTGATACAATGGGATATGGTGTTAACTTTGCTGGTGCAGTTATTCCACGTTCAGTACAAGGAATAATATATGGTCTTACAACACATGCAGGTGTGCCTTCAGAACAGTTAGAATGGCATGGACATAATGACTTCTATAAAGCTGTAACAAATTCAACTACAGCATGGTTATATGGAGCAAGTGGAGTTAACTGCTCATTATTTGGTATTGGAGAGAGAACAGGTAATACACCTCTAGAGGCTATGGTATTTGAGTATGCACAGTTAAGAGGAACACTTGATGGCATGGATACAACAGTTATCACAGAACTTGCTGATTATTTTGAAAAAGAGATAGGTTATCATATGCCAGAGAGAACACCTTTTGTTGGTAAGAATTTTAATGTTACAAGAGCAGGTATTCATGCAGATGGACTTCTTAAGAATGAAGAGATATATAATATCTTTGATACAGAAAAATTCCTTAAGAGACCGGTACTTGTAGCTGTATCAAATACATCTGGATTAGCAGGAATTGCACATTGGATTAATACATACTTTAAGCTAAAAGATGATAAAGCAGTAGATAAGAACTGTGACCTTGTAGCAGCTGTGAAACAGTGGGTAGATAGTGAATATGAAGCTGGTCGAGTAACAGTATTAACAGATGACGAATTATTAAGTATAATAGACGAAAAATGTAAATTATTAGGAGTAGAGCTTGGAAAATAGGCGGTGAGTAAATGAATTATAGTATTGGGAAAGAGTCCATGGACAAGTATTCGCTGCGAGGGCAGGTATTTAACCGCATTAGAGAGAATATTCTGTCTGGAAAATATAATAAAAATGATGAGTTGAAAGAAGCTACGATAGGTGCCGAACTTGGAGTAAGCAGAACGCCTGTACGAGAAGCGCTAAGACAGCTTGAATTAGAAGGTCTTGTGTCAATCATACCGAACAAAGGTGCTTATGTTACAGGAATCACACTTGAAGATGTATCAGATATATATTATATACGTTCTCTTCTTGAAGGATTATGTGCAAGATGGGCAGCCGAGAAGATAACTAAGGAACAGCTTGATGAACTTGAAGAGATAACTTTTTTATCTGAGTTTCATTGCAATAAAGGTAATTATGAACAAGTACTTGAACTTGATAATAAGTTTCATGAGATAATGTATACAGCATCTGGAAGCAGAATGCTTAGACATACATTATCTGATTATCATCATTATGTTGAGAGAGTAAGAAAAGTAACTCTTAGCAATCCTGAAAGGGCTAGAAATTCTAACAAAGAACATGCACTTATAGTAGAAGCATTAAGGAATGGAAATGCCGAACTGGCAGAGCAACTTGCTAATGAGCATATGATCAATACTATTAAAAACATATCTGATAAGGGACTTAAGAATATTCTTGATGAACAAGAAGATAAAATTAAAATATAAATTATAATTATAAAGAGGAACATACAGCCTGCCAATGGTGACAGGCTGTATTGTTTGCGTTTTAAACAGAAGTTGAGGTTAAATATGAATAAGAACTTTGATAGTGCAGGTGATACTGCAAATAAGAATATCAAAAAAGTAATAATTATAATAATTGCTGCTATTTTGTGGGGAGTGCTTATATGGCTGGCTAACCGCAATGCAGTATGGGTAGTCAGAGATGACGGAGTTAATTATACAGAATATGAAAAAGCAAAAGTAATTGAAATCTTAGAAGATAATACTGAAAAAGATCCGGCAACAGAGAATCGAAGACGTGGAAGTCAACAGGTTCTTTTAGAGATACTTACAGGCAGGCATACAGGTGATGAAGTACAAGTATACAATCCAATGAGTGCCACATATAATGTAGTGCTTAAAGAGGGAATGAAAGTAAGTGTGTCAGTAAGTACAACTTCAGATGGATATACAGTTAATATATATAATTACCACAGGACAACAGCGTTATATGTACTTATAATTGTATTTATGGTATTTATGGCTGCACTTGGTGGTAAAAAAGGAATAAAGTCACTTATAGGACTTATATTTACAGTTATAAGTGTGATATGGATATTACTGCCGTTATTGTTAAAAGGATATGCTACAATACCGGTAACAATGTTTATTGTAATTATAACAACAATAGTAAGCCTGGCACTTCTTGAAGGATTTACTAAAAAATCAGTTTCAGCTATGGCAGGAACGATTCTAGGTGTATTATTTGCAGGGCTTTCAGCATATATAGTTACAAAAATTGCTCATGTTGATGGATTCAATATGAATGAAAGCACTAATCTATTAGAAGAAGCCTATGACGGAGGACTTAAGATATCAGGACTGTTTATTGCAGGAATATTAATAGGTTCGCTAGGTGCTGTTATGGATGTTGCTATGAGTATAGCATCTTCGGTAAATGAACTTGCAACAGTTAACCCTGATATGACAAGGATACAGTTATTTAAATCCGGAATGAATATTGGTAAAGATGCAATGGGAACAATGTCTAATACATTAATACTTGCATTTGCCGGAACATCACTTAATATGATGCTTTTAATATATTCATACAATGTATCCTATTATCAGCTTATGGAGACAGATTTTGTAGCAACGGAGATAATTCAGGGTATTACAGGAAGTCTTGGAATAATATCAGCTGTTCCATTTGTAGCATTTATGTCATCACTTATAATGGCTTCAGCACATACAGAACGTAGATGATTAGCCACAATACTCTTCTTTAAGAATGAAAAAATAAAGAGAAAAATAGAAATATAAAATTAAATTAATATATGGAAAATAATTAAAACAACGAATATGCCGATAAATTCTGTGATCATAGAATTGTCTGGAGGTATATAATGTACGAAGTTTTAGTAGGAATACAGGGGATAAGCATAGTAGTCCTTTTTCTCATGATTTTTCATATATGGGAGCAGTATAATTGCAAAGAGCAGATGTATCTGATTATGTCCCTTGTATGTGTGCTTATCAATTTATTTGGATATCTTATGGAGATGTTATCGCAAAATATGGAAATGGCGATAGCTAGTACGAAAGTATCATATCTTGGAAAATGCTTTTTAGGTTGGTTTATGTTTATGTTTATAGTGAAATTTTGTGAGTATCATGTACCAAAGGCTTTTTCAAGAACACTATTGTATATACATTTGATTATTTTTATTATTGTTTTTACCTGTGACAGGCATAATTTATATTATACAGATATAAAGTTTTCAACAGATATGTTTCCACATATTGAAACAAAGAATGGAATTGTGTATTATATAAATATGGCAATTATGATATTCTATGCCCTGGCTATTCCATATGTTTGTTTTTATACATATGCAAAGTTAAGATATTATAGAGATCGGATAGAATATTTTATACTTGGCTGTATAGGAATATTACAGTATGCTGGAATTGCAATATACTTTACAAAAGTATTTGAACCATATGATATTACATATCTATCATTTTTTGTATCAATAATACTTTTAGCGGTACTTGTATATAGGTATAAGACGTTTGATATGGTTGATTATGCCAAGAATTCGATAGTGGAAGAACTTAATCAACCAGTGATTGTATTTAATGTTAACTTACGGATTCTATATACTAATAGCATTGCAAAAAAGATATTTCCTGGGGTTGAAACATATTCGGTATATGCACTTGACATGCTTAAAAAATATCTTGTATCAGTTAAAGAAAATTATCTAAAAGATGGAAGATATTATGAACCTTCATTAAGTCAGATATATGACAGAAAGAAACTTAGTGGATATATCCTAATATTTACAGACATAACAGAGCATATCAAGAAGAATGTTGAGTTAGTAGAAAAAGTTGAAAAACAGAATACAGAACTTGAAATAATCCAAAAAAAGATTATAATTAGTTTTGCAAATATGATTGAGCTAAGAGATGATGTTACAGGACATCATGTTAAACGTACAAGCGCATATGTTAAGATACTTGTTGAAAAATTAATGGAAAAGAAGATATATAGTAATATACTTACTGAAGAATACGCAGAAGAAGTTGTTCAGGCGGCACCGTTACATGACATCGGCAAGATTGCAATAGATGACAGTATATTAAAAAAACCGGGAAAACTTACAAGCGAAGAATTTCAAAAGATAAAAGAGCATTCGTCAATTGGAGGACATATGCTTGAAGAGATATTACAGGAAGTTGATTCAAATGATTATCTTACAATAGCAAAAGATATGGCATATTATCATCATGAGAGATGGGATGGCTCAGGATATCCATTAGGTCTTTCAGGTGAAAACATACCACTTTGTGCAAGAATAATGGCGATTGCAGATGTATTTGATGCACTTACATCGAAGCGTACTTATAAAGAAGCGATGCCTTATGACGAGGCATTTGAAGTAATAAGAATATCAGCAGGAAGCCATTTTGATCCACTGCTTGTAGAGACTTTTCTTGAGGCGAGAGAAGAGATAATGAGTATAAAAGAAGAATAATTAGGAGTACCGGTTATGAAAAATAATAGATTGAAAATAATAAAAGCTATATTGGCAACGACGGTAGTCTTTATAGCGATAATTGCTTTGTGTATGGGCTTTTCAAGATATTCGAAGAGATATTATAGTCAGAGTGAACTTGAAGATTGGGTAATAACAGTTAATGATTATGCTCCATATACAGGAACACTATATGATGAATCATATAAAGGCTTTGTATATGGAGATAAAATAACTCTCCAAAAGATGATCACGCTTCCTAAAGATCAGGATATATGTGTGCTTAGATTTTTTTCAAGACATTTTGCAGAGCAGATATATGTTAATAATGAGTTAGTCTATGAGAATGGATTAGATTCGATTGAAAAAGGAAGAACAGTTGGAAACCATTATGCAATGGCACCATTAGAGACTGATAAGGATTTTTGCTATATAACAATTGTACTTACAGTTGGTGATTATAAATCAAGAGCATTACCCTATGTATATATAGAGAATGGATTTGAAACAACAGAACATTTTAATATTGATGTATTTGTGGATATGATAATAGCAGCGCTTATGGTTGTAATAGGTGTATCAATGCTATTTATAATAATTGTTAACAAGACTTTTACAAAAGAATACAGAAAAGGAATATGGATTGGTGTATTTGCATTGTGTGTTGCAGGATGGACATGGTGTAATTATGGAATATTGCAGATGGTTGTACATAATGTATATATAACGTATTTTATTACAGAGATTTCATTATTCATGATGCCGATTCCGATGATGCTATTTATTAATGAATATCAATTACCAAGTATGAAAAAGAAGATATATAGCATACTTATTGCGATGTTTATAGTATTTAATATAATAACATTCACACTTGAAGTAACAGGAATATATTCATATACATACTTTGTTCCACTGTATCAGATGATGACAATAGTGGCAATTGTATATAGTATAATAATGTTGTTTGGTGGAGTGAAAGATAACATTGATAATGTATATTTACTTGTCGGCGTTGTATATTTTGGACTCTCATGTCTATATGACCTGGCACGAAGTTATTATCATAGCTCAGAAAAAGTATTTAATTTTACACAGAGCGTAGTTCCGGTAGGAGCATTTATGTTCTTTGCATCTATGGTTATATTCTATGCAAATGGTGTTGCGAAGATGTTTTACAGAGATGCAGAACAAAAGATGTTATTTAAACTTGCATATACAGATGCATTAACAAATCTTGCTAACCGTGCAAAATGTGAGGAATATGCAAAAGAGATTGATGAAGATAAAGAGAATACTTATGCTGTCATTAGTCTTGACCTTAATGGACTTAAATATGTCAATGATACGTATGGACATGTTGACGGAGATAGTTTTATTATAGGATTTGCTGAGATTCTTATAGCTGCATTTGGAAAAGAGAAAGATAGCTTTATTGGCAGAATGGGTGGAGATGAATTCATCGTTATTCTTAAAAACTGTGAACCAAGGAAGATACAAGAACTTATAAAAAATATGAATAGTATGATGCATCAGATTAACAAAGAAAAATCTACAGCGAATAAGTTTATCTTTTCTGCAGCTTATGGAGTATCAATTAGAACACTTGAAGATACACGCAAATTGTGGAAAGTATATGAAGAAGCTGATGCAAGAATGTATGAGTGTAAAAAATATCAAAGAGATCGTCTTGGAATAAGAGTAAGATAAATGCAAGAATATGCTAGCTTTTGAGACATCTGATTGAAAAATAAAAGAATAAAGTATGCAAATACAATGAATGTACGATAATGTGCAAAGAAAAACAAAAACAAATAAAGAACGGATATGGTTGTATATAAAAAAACAATCATATCCGTTCTTTTGCATGTGCGAATAATAACTTTAATAATTAATCATTACTACAATCAGTAGTACAATCATTATCACAATCAATATCAAACGGATGAACATAAGAAGCGACAATCGTCTTAACTGTTTCATTAAGATGAATACGATATTCGTCAATTGGCAATGGTTCACCATATAGAATAGAACTGTAACATGTTGAACCTACGAGTTCTATAATTATAAAGAGAAGAACTTCAGGATCATCACAGGTTAGATTATTGGCTTTCAGGCTTTCAAGATAGAAATCGTAAAAATTAAGTCCATCTTCTCCGATCGGTTCGTCTGTTGTATAAGTTTGAGCAAGAGCTTTTTTAAAGACACCCCATCCAAGATTCTTTGATATAAAAGTCAAAAGTGATTTATCCACTATTAGTCTGTCAACAATATGATTAATAACATATAGAAGTTCAGGAATAAAACTATCTATATCTGTCTGCTGTAACGAGTTAATAGCATTATTGAAAAGTTCACTTGCTTTATGTGCTATAAGTTTATTCCTTATATCATATTTGTCTGCAAAATACAAATAAAAAGTGCCTTTGGCAACACCGGCACGTTCTA
>SAMEA104315435__coassemble_662_pt1 | contig 23902 bp, 19 predicted proteins | sample SAMEA104315435__metabat2_low_PE_020 | metagenome-assembled genome bin SAMEA104315435 (sample SAMEA104315435) | gut metagenome | biome: Monkey gut; feature: monkey-associated habitat; material: faeces | place: China | collected 2013
TGATTAAGATGGGAAATATGGAATATAGAAAAAAGTGATTAAGATGGGAAATATGAAATATAGAAAAAGGTGATTAAGATGGGAAATATGAAATATAGAAAAAGTGATTGTGATATGAAATATGGAATATAGAAAGAAATTTTGGGATAAATATTAGTGGAATTATATATACCATAATGATAAGATAGAAATATAGATTAAGTGCGTATAAAAAATATATAGATATTAAATGGCAGGTGGATGAATATGGGCGAAGAGATTAAAAATACAGATGGTAAATTGGAATTAGATGCAGTTAGTACTGATGGAATGATATCAGAACTTGATATTACTAATGTTACAACAGGTGATAAGAATAGAGGAAGATATCTATACTATCAGTTAAAACAGAGTATGCGAAATGCCAAATCAATAGATATCGTTGTATCATTTCTTATGGAATCCGGTGTTAAGATGATATTAAGCGATCTTAAACAGGCATTATCAAGAGATGTTAAGATTAATATTCTTACAGGCAATTATCTTGGTATTACACAGCCATCGGCATTATATCTTATAAAACATGAGCTTGGAGATAAGATAGATCTGCGTTTTTATAATGATAAGAGCAGATCATTTCATCCAAAAGCATATTTTTTTCATTATGAGAACAGAAATGAAGTATTCATAGGTTCTTCTAACATATCAAGAAGTGCGTTAACATCAGGAATAGAGTGGAATTACAGGCTTGAGGATAATGTTGATTTGAGAAGTTATCAGATGTTTTATAGTACATTTGTGGATCTTTTTAATAATCATTCAATAATAATTGATGATGATGAACTTGATAATTATTCTAAAAACTGGCATAGACCTGCAGTATCAAAAGATCTTGCAAAATATGATAATCTTGATATCAGCGATAACAATGTAAAAGTATTATATGAACCAAGAGGAGCACAGATAGAAGCACTTTATGCACTTGAAAAGAGCAGAGCTGAAGGGGCATCAAAAGCACTTATTCAGGCAGCTACAGGAATAGGTAAGACATATCTTGCAGCATTTGATTCTAAGAACTATAAGAGAATATTATTCGTTGCACACAGGGAAGAGATTCTTAAACAGGCAGCAGAATCATTTAGAAATGTACGTAATTCAGATGATTATGGTTTTTTTGATGGAAAAAATAAAGACACAGATAAATCTGTAATATTTGCATCAGTAGGAACACTTGGTGATGAAAAATATCTTAGCGAAGAATTTTTTGCAAAAAAATATTTTGATTACATGGTTATAGATGAATTCCATCATTCAGTAACAAAAGGATATCAGAATATTATTAAATATTTTGAACCGCAATTCATGCTTGGGCTTACAGCAACACCGGAGAGAATGGATGGCAAAAATATTTATGAAATTTGTGATTATAATGTTCCTTACGAAATATCACTTAGAGATGCTATTAACAAGGGAATGCTTGTGCCTTTTCATTACTATGGAATATATGATGATACAGATTATTCAAAATTACATATTGTAAAAGGAAAATATGCTGAAAAAGAACTTACAGATACATATAAAAATGCAATAACGAGATATGAACTTATATATAAGAATTATATGAAATATGGCTCAAAACGTGCGATAGGATTCTGCTGTTCAAGAGAACATGCCGAAGATATGGCAAGAGAATTCTGCAAAAAAGGAATAAAAGCAGTTGCCGTATATAGTAATTGTGATGGTGAGTTCTCTGAGAAAAGAGATGTTGCAATAAGACAGCTTAAAAATCTTGAGATAAATGTTATATTCTCGGTTGATATGTTTAATGAGGGTGTTGATGTGGCAGCACTTGATATGGTTATGTTCCTTAGACCGACAGAGTCACCGGTTGTATTCCTTCAACAGCTTGGAAGAGGATTAAGAGTTAGTAAAGGTAAGACATATCTTAATGTTCTTGATTTTATTGGCAATTATGAAAAAGCGGGAATAGGTCCAAAATTACTCATGCGTGCAAAGTCATCTAATGAGATTGATGATAAAGCTAGAAGTGCAAAAAATGAAAAAACAGATATATCAAATGCTAATGAAATAGCTTCTATGTATAATGATTCGTCGCTGTATCCTGATGACTGTTTTGTAGATTTTGATTTTAGAATTATAGATATCTTTAAGAAGCTTGATGAACGTTCGGTTAGTATAAGACAGAGAATAGTTAAAGAATATGAGAGAGTTAAGGAGATATTAGGGAAAGTTCCTACAAGGGTTGAACTTTTTACATATATGGACAGTGATGTATATGAATATTGCATCGGAAAATCTAAAGAAAATATATTTAAAGATTATCTTGGATTCCTAAATTCTAACGGTGATCTTAATGAAAATCAGCAGATTATATATGGTGGAATTGCAAGAGAATTCATTAAGAATATTGAGAATACTGCAATGACAAAAGTCTACAAGATGCCTGTGCTTGCAAGTTTTTGCTATATAGATGATGATAATGCTAATGCAATGAATACCAAGAATGTAAAAGAGCAGGTGGATAAAGCGCATAATAACTATATAAAGATGGAACTTAGTGAAGCAGATGTTCTTAAAGGATGGAAGAAGTTTTTTGATAATGGCACTAACTGGAAAGATTTTGGAGATGCAATTACAAGAGAAGAATATATGCAGATAAGTGATAAAAAGCATCTGTCAAAGATAAAACAGATGCCGGTTAAGTATCTTCTTGCTTCCGGTGAAGGATTTTTTATAGAAAAAGAAGGATATGTTATAGCTCTTAGTGAGGAACTTAGAAAATATGCGGGTATGCCTGAATTTGCCACACAGATGAGAGATATATGTGAATATAGAGCGATGGATTATTATAGAAGAAGATATGAGGAACGTAGGATGTAGGGGGAATATCAATTAATGGATGTGCTAGAGAAAAGCGAGATGGACAAAAGACTAGGCAACAGCCATAGAAAGCTGTGCTTAGTCTTCATAATGTCCTTTACAAGCGATAATCCATAAAAAACCATTTTCATCAATTGTATATACAAGTCTATTAGCGGAATCAATTCTTCGACTCCAAGCTTTGCGATGTTTTAATGGTTCTGGTTTTCCAATTCCTTCCGATAATCCTTCGCGTTCAATCGATTTAACTAGTTCATTGATTCGTTTCATGGTTTTTTTATCCTGAGTTTGCCAATATAAATAATCATCCCATGCTCTGTCTGACCATAATTTTTTCATTAGTCTACCTCTATTAATTCATGTTCCTGTCCTTTGCCGGCTTCTAATTGAGCAATACTTCTGTCAATCATGGCAAGGTATTCGTTGTTTCTAGCAGCTTTTTCTAGCTGATTGTATTGTTCAAGGCTCATAAGAACAACATTTTTTTCGTTTTTTCTTGTAATAATAACTGTTTCTTGAAAATCTGAAGCTTTATCACAGTATTCTTTTAATTTGTTTCTGATGGTTGAATAATTTACAGCTAACATAATTATACTCCTCCTAAAAATTGTACAAGATAATGTACAGATATTTGTACAAATAGTTTATCATGTTAGTAAAATTGAGTCAAGATTATATTGTAAAATAGTTGAAATTAACATTTTCCATTAAAAAAATAATTAGTAGTTTGTTTCAAAGAATCTGAATGTAAAGTCTATACAAATATGATAGAATGAAATTGAGATTTTATACATTTTATGTGTTTATTATAGAAAGAGAAACCATAAATGCCTTAGATAGATAAGAGATAATTAATAATTGTTTGATAATTAACAATGGAATGATTATTTAAGTATAGAAGAATATGTGAGGAATAGATATGAGAAAAGATGAGATAAAGCAGACAATAGAATATTATAATAAAAATGCAGAGAGTTTTGTAAAGACAACAAGAGATGTAGATTTTAGCGAAGCGGGGAATATCTTTTTGTCTTATGTGAGAGATGGTGGAAGTATATTAGACTTTGGATGTGGAAGTGGTCGTGATAGCAGATATTTCCTTGAAAAAGGTTATGATGTATCTGCGTGTGATGCATCAGAAGCTATGTGCAGACTGGCTTCTGAATATACAGGAATTATGGTTAAGAAGATGTATTTTGAAGAACTTAATGATGAGAGTAAGTATGATGGAATATGGGCATGTGCATCACTTCTACACTTGTCAGAAGAAGAACTTAATGATGTCATTGTTAAGATAAAGCGTGCGTTAAAGGCTGATGGTGTGTTATATGCATCTTTTAAATATGGAATAGGAAGCAGAGAGAAAAATGGAAGATATTTTACAGATATGAATGAAGAGAGTGTGAAAAAATGGTTGTCAGATGCAGGTATGTCAGTCTGTAAGATATGGATTAGTGGAGATGTTAGAGAGGGGAGGAATGGAGAAAAATGGGTTAATGTTGTGGGGGAGAAGTAATATATATAGAAAAATATAAGATAAAAGGTAAAAAGTATAAGCTGCCGGATTAATCTAAATCCAGCAGCTTATTTATTGCTTTTTGCATATCTTTTGATTCACGATATTTTCTGATTATGTCATACTCAAAATCTGTAAGTATAATATCGCTGTTTTTTGATGAATTATATCCAAACGATTCTAGAACATTGTCAACATTGTATATACTGCATAACATAAGTAATGTATCAGCATCCGGTTGGGTTCTGCCACATTCCCATGCATAAACAGACTTGTCAGATGTCTTAACTCCACGTTGTTCTAAAAGTTCCGTAACTTCTTTTACACTTAAATTGTTAGTTGTTCTATATTTCTTTAGAGCCTTAGCTATTAAAGCATTTTTCATTTGATCACCCCAAATAGTATAATATCGTACACTAATTTTAGTGTCAATCAGAACAAGAAAAATTATACAGTTTATTGTTTACATTCTACAGAAATAAGAATATAATGAGAATAAGATAGGAAAAATCTCGCAAAACGAGAAAAGGAGAATGAAAGACATGCATAATATGAATGTTACTAAAAATGTAACAAAATATATATATGATAACAATATTTCAATAGAAAGGGTTGCAAAAGATACTAGAGTTTCAATGGCAAAGCTTAATGGAGATAGTCGTGAAAAACTAAGTGCAACGGAATTTTTAAGTGTATGTGCATATCTTAATGTTGATCCTTTAAGGTTTGAAGGGAATATTGAAAATGATTAGATACTATTGTGATAATGATCATATATATACAAACACTAGCATATGTAGCAAATGTGGACAGAGAACAAGAATAGAAGGTGCAGATATATATTGGTGTGATGAATGTAATATACCAATATATGAAGAAAAATGTGGTTGCTGTGGTAATGAGGGAAGAAGGATAGCTTCAGATTTAAGACCGGTATTTCCAGAGGAACGACTTTTGATAGAGATAGTTTTAGAAAAAGCATTTGAATTTAAAGATAAATCTGTATGGAACTGTGCAGGAAAATATTATGTTAATGGTAAGAAAATTAACTTTTCAATAAAAGAACTTGCGAATGCAGATACAGATTATATAAAAAAAGAATATGACAGGTTATCACCTGATAATGATTATAGATATTTTAATGAAATGATTGGCAAATTTGTGATAGCAAATGCTAGAAGATACAGTGCAATAACCAATGAAGCAACGGATTATATAAGAGAAAAGGCAGCAGAATTTGAAGACAATGAGATGTTTGTGTCATTTAGCGGTGGAAAAGATTCAACAGTTGTCTCTGATTTGGTAATGAGAGCACTTAGTAAGCCTTCCATTTTACATATATTCGGAGATACAACCCTTGAATTTGACAGCACAATGGAATACGTTGACAGATTTAAGAAAAATCATAGATCGACACCGGTATTATCATCAAGAAATAAGGAAAAAGATTTCTATGAGCTGATGGAGATACTCGGACCACCAAGCAGGGTTATGCGTTGGTGCTGTACAGTGTTTAAAACAGGAGCAATAACACGAAAGATAGCAACTTTATTTAAAGATAAAAAGAGAATCCTTACATTCTATGGAATAAGGAGAAGTGAATCTGCAAGCAGAAGTAAATATGATAGAGAGAGTGATAGCCCAAAGATCACTAAACAGATAGTAGTATCACCTATTATTGATTGGTTTGATTTTGATGTATGGTTATATATGCTTTCGTCAGGGATAGATTTTAATGATGCTTACAGACTTGGATATGCAAGAGTTGGCTGTTTTTGTTGTCCAAATAATAGTGGATGGTCTGAATTCGTATCAAAAGTACACATGAAAGACAGGATGCAGAAATTTCATGATGAACTTGTGGAATTTGCAAGCAAAGTAGGAAAGCCAGATCCTGAGGATTATGTAAATGACGGAAAATGGAAAGCCAGACAAGGCGGAAATGGACTTGAACATGCAAAAAAATCAATAGTATCATTTGAACCTTGTGCGACAGAAGAGAATACATTTAATTATGAATTGCAAAGACCGATTGAAGAACAATTATATGAATTGTTCAAACCATTTGGCTATATAAATAAAGACATGGGAAATAAACGCTTAGGTGAAGTATATGTAATGGGCGTTGATGGAAAGCCAAAACTTAGATTACAAGGAAGAGTAGGACAGACAACATTAAAGGTTACAATCCTTGATTATCATATTGCTAAAGCAAGAAATATAAAAACAGCTGAAGAAAGAATAAAATGTCAGATTACAAAGTATCAGATGTGCATGGGATGTCTGGCATGTGAATCAGTATGCAGATTTAATGCAATAAACATTAAAGAGCAGAAGGACGGAAGTATCAGTTATGTAATTGATGACAGTAAATGTAAAAGATGTACGGAATGTGTAAATCATTTTGATGCAGGCTGTTATATGAGAAAAGTACTTACAATAAAGAGAAAATAGGTGGTAGAGGTTATGAAAAAATACAGACTAAAAGGGCACGAAACCTTTGCTATACGTGAAGGATGGTTAAATAAAGGACTATATGAAGTTAATAAAAATCCTTTAGTATTTAAAGAAAATTATGGATCAGATGCACTTGGTGTGGGAAGCAATATGGCAAAAGCTATACGTTTTTGGCTTAAAGCGGCTAATCTTACAGTTGAGAAAAAAGATGGTGTGTATCTTAGTGAAACGGGAAAAATAATTCTTCAAAGTGATCCATATTTTGAAGATTATTTTTCACTGTGGATTGTACATTGCAATATTGTGATGAATAAAGAGATGGTAACAAGCTGGAATCTGTTCTTTAATGAATTTGAAGAAGCAAGATTTGACAGAGAAGACATTGCAGAATTCATAAAGAGAAGAATAGAGATAGAGTATGAAGCAGAAAGTATATCAGAGAGATCTATAAGAGATGATGTAAGTGTGCTTATTAATATGTATTTAAAATCAAAAGAAGATATAGATCCTGAAGACAAAAAATCAAGTCCGTTTGCAGAGTTTGGTTTGTTAAAAAGAGATGTAAATGCAATACAGAAAGCCAGACCGAACAGACAGACTCTTAATGAGTATGTGATACTATATTGTATCTGTGAATATATTGATGAGAATAAAGGGATTAGCATTGAAGATATATTAAATAAAAGTAATATGCCAGGAAAAATACTTGGGATCAATAGAATAATGCTTAATGAATATCTTGACATATTATCATACAAGGGAGAACTGTATGTTAATCATACAGCAGGTCTTGACATGGTATATGGAAAGAAAAGAATAAGTAAAGAAGATGTGCTTAGAGAATATTACAAAATGGCAGGTGAAGATAAAAATGAGTAAATATAGATTAGAAGAACTTATTAATATAGATAACAGGTTTCAAAAATCGGTAAATTTGCTATTAGATTTACAAAATGAAGAAAAAGTAAAAAGTTATATACCTACACGTTCATCTGTAAATATTTTAAAGCAGTATTTAAAGAGTATTATCAATAATGCGGGAAATAAAGCTAATATACTTATTGGACCATATGGTAAAGGCAAATCACACTTGCTATTAGTATTAATGTCTATTATAGCTAAGAAAAATAAGGCGGCAATAGATTGCATAACTTCAAAAATAAAAGAAGTAGATGATGAGGCATATAATATAATAGAAAATTATATAAAAAATGAGAAACCAATGTTGCCGGTTATTATATCAACAGCAGGAGAAGATCTTAATAAAGCATTTTTATTTGCTTTAAATGAAGCATTAGAAGATTCAGGACTTTCGGCTATAAGTCCAAAAAGCTACTATTCAGAAGCTTATAAGACAATAATGGTATGGAAAGGCAATTATCCTGATACATATAGAATGTTCGAAGAAAAAGTATGTAGAAGAGGAATTAAGCTAAGTGAATTTATAAAAAGATTAAATAGCTTTGATGACAGGATTTTAAATATTTTTAGAGAGATATATCCATCACTTACAGCAGGAAGTGAGTTCAATCCACTTATATCATCAGATATGTTAAAGATATATAAAGAGACTAATGCTGTGTTATGTGAAAAATATGGATATAGTGGAATATATATAATATTTGATGAATTTAGTAAATTCATTGAAGGTCATAGAAAAGCAACATTTGCAAGTGATATGAATATTATACAGAATATATGTGAACTGGCTAATAATTCAAAAACAGAAAAAGTGAGAATTACGTTTGTGGCTCATAAAAGTATAAAAGAGTATGGAAATAAATTAGACAAAGATATTGTTGACTCTTTTAAAGGGGTTGAGGGCAGACTTTCAGAGGTTCTGTTTGTAGTATCATCTCAAAATAGTTATGAATTAATAAAGGATGCGATTGATAAGAAAAAAGGCAAAGAAATAGAGAAAATTTTGGCTAAAAACAGTTTTGACAATAATATGGATAGATCTTATGCAATACCATGTTTTAGCGAGATTTTTGAAAGAGATGACTTTATGGAAGTTGTTGCAAAAGGATGTTTTCCATTGACACCTATAGCTTCTTATCTGTTGCTTAATATAAGTGAAAAAGTTGCTCAGAATGAGAGAACGGTATTTACATTTTTATCAAGTAATGAACCTAATACATTGTGTAGAAGAATAGCGATGTGTGATGAAGATGGTGAATTATTTGTTGGAGCAGATGCAATATTTGATTATTTTAAGATTCTGTTCAAAGAAGAAATTACAGCAGTACATATACATAACGAATGGCTGAAAGCAGATTATGCATTATCAAAGACAAATGATGAGATTGAACGAAAGATTATTAAAGCATTAGCATTAATAAGAATGAATGCAAGAGATGATGAGTTATCTGCAAATTTAGAGAATATAGCATTATCAATTGGTATAAGCAGAGAACAATGTGAAGATGCAATTAAGCGACTAGAAGAAAATCAGGTTATAGCATATGGGGCTAAAGTTCGAAGCTATACATTTAGAAATAATGTGGGAGTTAATCTTGAAAAAGAAATAAATGAGATGATGACAAAGATAAAGTTATCATCTGTTTCTGATGCAATAAAAGAAGTAGCAGAATTAGATTATATATTGCCAAAACAGTATAACCAGCAATATTCAATGACTAGATATTACAAATACGAATATATGATGTTTGATGAATTTATGGCAATTAAGAATAGTAATATGTTGTTTGAAGAAGATTTTGCTGACGGAAAAATTATAGCCATAATCAATAATAAAGAACCGGAATGTGACAAGATTATTGAAAAAACAAAAGAATTAAAAGACAAGAGATTAATAGTAATATGCCCTGATAATATATTTGAACAGGAAGAACAGCTAGCAAAATATATGGCAGTTAAAAAATTACTTGAAGATAAATCATTTATAGACAATAACAAAGTGCTTATGCAAGAACTTATGTTATATGAGGATGATCTTATATATGAGATAAATGAGAGAATAAATATGGATTACAAATTGTATAGTAGTGAGCAAAAAGTAATATATATGGGTAAAGTTCAGGAGAAATGTACAAGTTTTAAAGAACTTAATAGATTTGTAAGTAAGATCTGCAATAACTATTATAACTATGCACCTAAGATTAATAATGAACTTATTAATAAGCAGAATATAACAGTACAGATTGCGAAAGCGAGAAATAAGATTATTGATGATATATTAGACAATATAGAACTTGAAAAATATAAGACAGGAACAAGTGCAGAAGCAACTATCTACAGAGCAGCGTTTATAAATACCGGAATATGTGGAAATAAAGTACAGGATAAAGATACTGGTGTGGAAAAAGTTATGGATATAATTCAAAAATTTGTAGAGAACAGCAGTGGAACAAAAAGAACATTTAAAGAATTATATGACACACTTATGGGTGAAGGCTTTGGAGTAAGAAAAGGTGTTATTCCAATGTATTTTGCAAGTGTAATAGTGAAGTTAGAGGATATGCCGGTTGTATATCTTGGAAACAAAGAACTTAATATAGATTCTAAAATATTAGTAAATATAAATGAAAAGCCAGAAGAATATAGCCTTTTTGTAGAAAAGGAAAATGCAGACAAAATGCTATATATAAAAAGACTTCACAAATTATTTGTCGGAAGTGAAGAACAGATTGAAAATGATAAGCGAAAAAGGCTTGCTAATATTGCTGATGCAGCACAGAGATGGTATCGTTCATTGCCGCAATATGCAACAACATATACTGTTAATAATGAGTCGAATATTGAGATGATAAAGCTGTTAAGAAATATTTTTAAAAGGATTGAGATTAATCCAAGAGAGGTATTTTTTGACATATTACCTGGTATATATGATGGTGAAGATAAATATGAAAATTGCTATATTCATATAGAACAGGCAAAAAATGAAATGGATAATTTTATAATAGGTATAAAAAATAATGTGGTAAAAGAAACTAAAAAGAACTTTGGAATAAAAGAAAAAGACAATCTCAAAAATGGTATGGAAGATTGGTATGAGTTACAAAGCAATGCAGCTAAAGAGTATATTCATAATAGCAATGTCAGTTCTTTTATGAATCTTTTAACTAAGATACATACACATGATGAATTGGCAATAGCAGATAAGATTGCAAAAGCAGTAATTGATTTGTACATTGAAGATTGGAATGACAATACATTTGAAGAATATAAAAAGCAGATATTAGATATAAAAAATACAATTGAAGATGTCAAAGATACTGATGTAAAAACAGGCATGAACAAAATTGTATTTACAGATAGTGAAGGTAAGAATGTTGAAAAGTATTATGAAGCTGATGATTCAGATTCAACAAGTTATTTTTTAAAAAATGCAATTCAAGAAGCTATGGATGAATTTGGAGATACGCTTGAAACTAATCAAAAAGTGACAGTACTTGTAAAAACAATAGAAAAACTATTTAATAAGTAGACAAAAAGAAGGTGGACATATGCAAAAAACAATATATCTTGATAATGCAGCAACAACTTTTCCAAAACCGGCTAAGGTATACGAAGAGATGGATTATGTAAATAGAAATATTGCTGTTAATGCAGGCAGAGGAACTTATGAATTGTCAAAACAAGCTATGAAGATTATAGATGCTTGTAGAACTAAAATGGCACATATATTAAGTACAGATGTACATAATATAGTATTTACATCATCAATAACAGAAGCACTTAATAAAGTAATTAACGGAATTAATTTTGAACAAGGAGATAATGTATATGTCTCACCTTATGAACATAATGCAGTTCTAAGAACAATAAACAGATTAATGAATATTAAGAACATTAATATATTTGAACTGCCATTAGATGAAAAATTAGAGATAGATATAGAGAAGCTTGAATATATGTTTTTAAAATATCCACCAAAATGTGTATGTTGCACACATATAAGTAATGTAACAGGATATATTCTTCCTATCTTAGATATATTTGGGATAGCTAAGAGACATGGAGCAATAACAATACTTGATACAGCACAGTCGTTAGGATATCTTGATGTGACAGAATTAAGTAAAATGTGCGATTTCATAGCATTTGCAGGACATAAATCATTATATGGACCATTTGGTATTGGTGGCTTTGCAAATATGAATCAATATGAGCTTTCGGATTATATAACCGGTGGCACAGGAAGTGATTCTCTAAATCTTAATATGCCAGAAGAACTTCCAGTCAGATATGAGCCATCAAGCCATAATATTACTGCAATAGCCGGGCTTAATAAAGCAATTGAGCTACTTGACATGAACGAGAATTATAAACATGAACGAGAGCTTACAGAATATGCAATAACACAACTAACTAAAGTTAGAGATATACATGTAATTAAATATGATAATGAAAAACAACTATCAGTAATATCATTCACAACGGACATTCTTAAATCTGATGAACTTGGAATGATATTAAATGAAGATTATAACATTGCAGTGAGGACAGGATATCACTGTGCTGCTTATATACATAAGTATCTAAAAGATGAAAGGCACAATGGTACAGTTAGAATCGGACTTGGAATGTTTAATACAAAAGATGAGATTGACTATTTGGTAAAGGCAATATTTGAGGTGCTTGAAGGGTAGAAAGTTGGGAAGAGATTATTGAAATAACATATGAGTAAAAGGCAGGTATATAGTAAATGGAAGAAACAAACTTAGTAGAAATTGTAAAGCAAATTGAGAAAAAAGAAATATTATTACCAGATTTTCAGAGAGGTTTTGTATGGAACGATGAAGAAATGCAAAAGAAATTATTAGCATCTGTCCTTGCAAAGATGCCACTTGGCAGCATTCTTATGTTAAAAGGAGAAGCAGATTCATATGGTTGTAAACAGATAGGTTCAAAAGCACGAGAAGATGTGTCACAGATTGGCAAAAAAGAAGTAAAACTTCTTCTTGATGGACAACAGAGAGTAACAGTACTTACAAATATATTTTCTGATATTATTTTTTATAATATGGATTTTAATTGCAGAGGACTTACATCAATAGGACTTAGAAAAAGATTTTATATAAAAATACCTAAGTATAATAAAAATGATGAATTACCAGATATATTTGGAGTAAATAATTTAGACTTTCCAATGGATAATCCACAGACAGATGTTCCTAAATTTTTGACAGAAACTATACTAAAATATATAGATATAGAAAGCTTTAAGTTAGCAGATGAAAATAAATTAGCATCATATCCTAAAGCAAAATATTCAAAAGAATTAACAACAATGTGTATGGGAAAAGATAATGATGTTGACTATTATAAGTTACCAATGTTTTTGATGATAAATGCGACTGATGACAGTAAAAGTATAAAACGATTTAATGATATTTTAACTACTATATTAGAAGATATAGTTGATGATATGAAAGAAGAGTATTTAAAACATGATTCATCAGATGAAATGGAACTAAAAACATTTGTGAAAAGCATAATCAAAGATGAGGATGATTATACAGAATGGGAAAATACAGATCTAGATGAACAAGAAAAAACATTTATAAAAATAATGAGAAAAAATGGTGCAAGTCAATGGCAGGCGAAATTTAAGGAGTATTTAGTTGCGTGTATTAATAAGATGGATTTGCATCAAATAGTAGTTGAGCAATCAAATAGGGAACGAGCAATAGACATATATGAGAATTTGAATTTGGGTGGAGTAACATTAAGCACGTTTGATCTTGTTCTTGCACGAGCAGCAGGTGGATGTAATGAAAAAGATAAGAATCTGTTTGATAAGATAACAGAATACATACAGGATGTAAAAAAATATCCTAATATAGTTGTACCGGATAAGATAGACGGATATTTAAGAAGTTTCTATCCACAAGGAGAATATAGTGCTTCAAAAAGATTAGAGTGCTATAAAGAAGACAAAAATTCAATAGAAAGTAAGTATACGGACTCTTTCTTAAATGTATTATCGCTTGTATGCAATAATTCTAGTTATGAAGCTGATAAGGTAACGATTGATACAATAAAAAGAAAGAAAATATTAGAATTATCTTCAAATCAGATTAATTCTAATTATGAATGTGTATGTAAAGGGTTAGACAGGGCTTGTTTTTTCTTTAATGTAAGGTGTGGAATAAGAAAACTTAAAGAATTAAATTATACTTTGTTTTTAGTATTGGTCGCATATATATTTACGAAAGATGAACACTTTAATGATAAGGATATTCATAAAAAACTAGAAGCATTATATTGGGCATCTGTTTTTAGCGGCGAGTATGATAAAGATCAAAATGTAACAGTAATAAAACATTTAAAAAACTTTTTAGAGAGTATAAAAAGTGGAGATTATGAATGGATTGATAAGATCAAAGAGAATGTGTTTGCAAGAAAAGATTTCTCTGATAAAGCAGCATTAATACCAGCTAGTGGTGATGTATCACCAAAAAGCGTTTTAAGAACAGCAATATGTCAGTTCTTTTTAGCAGAAACATATGAAGATATGCTTGATAGCAATATACATATAAGTGTATTTATGAATGAGAAGGTGGAACTTGATGAACATCATATTATGCCAAGAGGTGAATTAAGTGTAAAAATGTCAAAGATTGATAATGATAGGAAAAATAAAACCAGCATAATCAATTCACCATTAAATTTTGCATATATAACACCTGAGACAAATAAGACTATATCAAATACTACGCTAGCACAATATATAGAAAAATGTAAAGATGAGGCTATAGTATCACTTGGAATAAATACATTTTCAAAAGATATAACAGAAAGTGAGGTGGAAACGTTTTTAAATAAGCGTTTTGAATTTGTGAATGGAAAAGTCAGGGAGCATATAAAAGGGTTGTTGGCATAACAGATAGAATAGGAGAGATTGCGATGAAAGAATTTGATGACTTAGATATTTTAGAGTTGGTAACTAAGATAATGGGACTTGAAAGAAAGAATCTCAAATCTAAAAAACTTACAGATACTAAGATGGTAGAAGAAATTCAAAAGATAATTGTTGAATTTACAAATCAAAAATTCTAAAATTGGGGGAATAGACAGATGAAATTTAAAAGCATAACACTATGTAATTTTATGAGATACAAAGGTGAGAATAGAATCGAATTTGCATGTGATAAAGACAAAAATGTTACAATAGTATTAGGAGATAATACAGTTGGAAAGACAACGCTTGCACAGGCATTCCGCTGGGGTTTGTATGGAGTAATAAAAACAGAAAAAGGTAAGGGAAAATCAGATTATACACTACTTAATAAAGATGTAATTGCAGAAATGGATGAGAATTCCAGAGCATCGGTATGGGTTGAGATTGTAATTGAGAATAATGATAAGACTTATAAAGTAAAGAGAGAGTGTGCATATAATAGGAAATATCCTGGGTTAAACATATCAGAATCATATAAAAGAATTAGGCTTGATTGGTATGATAAGGACGGAGCAGAATATAAAGTTGAAAAAGAGGAAGATATAAAGGCAATAATAAACTCAATGTTTCCAGTGGATTTATCGGCATATTTTCTCTTTGATGGTGAGCATTGGAGCGAGGCTGGCAATGTTGGATTGACAAATTCGGTAAAAGATTCAGTATATGTTCTGACTGGTCTTCAGACAACTAAGAATGCAAGGCATCACTTAAAGGATATGGGAGCAACATCTGTTATTGGAAAATTCTCTCGTAATATAAAGGGTGGAGCAATATATGATAATATAAGTGAAGATATAGAAAAAATAGAAAGGAGATTGCATAAGTTAGAAGAGAGTATAGAACTTAGCAAGACTAATATTGTAAACTATAACAAGAAAATACAGGAAATTGAAGAATTTTTAGAGGAAAATAAGAATACAGAAGAACTTCAAAAGAACTTAAAAAGTCTGAAAAAATACTATGTAGAGAAGGAAAAATTGAAAGACGCAAATTATAAGACCTTCTTAAATATATTTAGTGATAAAGCGTATATGGTAATAGCTGCCCCGATGATTAGAAAATGTGAAACAATGCTTAAAAATGCCAATATTCAACGTAGAGATATACCATATATGCGTCAGGCATCTATAGATTATCTGCTAAGAAGAGGTGTATGCCTTTGTGGAAATAAAATTGAAAAAGATTCAAAAGAACTTGACTGTTTAATGGAACAGAGAAATTATCTTCCACCTGCAGATCTAGGTTCTTTACTTGGTGATTTTGAAAAAAGTGCGTCAAGATGGAAAAGTAAAAGTGAAGATGCAATTAGCGAATTAGAAAATATAGCGATGCTTGTATCAGATGCAAACGAAGAGATGGAAGAGACGTTTAATAATATTGTTAAAACCAAACAAAATATGAGTGCCGATATTGACTTCAAGGAAAAATATGGAGAAATAAAAAGATATGAAAATGAAATTAATAAGTTAAATAGAAGTATAGGTTCGTGTGAACGAGAAATTGAAATGTTAAAGGGCGAGATTGACAAAAAAGAAGGAGACAGAGAAAAACTAAGACTTCAAAATAAGGAAAATGAAAAATGGAATGAACGCCTTAAAATAGCACAGGCAATATATGAAGACTTGGAAAAAGGCTATGTTGAGAGAGAAAAAGAAGTATATAACACATTAAATGAAAAAATTAAGAGTAAATTTGCAGAAATGTTTAATGCAAAAGATAAAAAAATACAGATAGACAAGAATTACAATGTGCAGATGATGTATAAATTAGGTGGTGTGTATGTTGAAGAAAAAAATCTATCTGAGGGCGAAAAGGTAGCAAGAAACTTTGCATTTGTTGCATCTGTAATGGAGTACTCAAAAGAGTTGAAGAAAAGTGGCAGCAAAGATGCAGATACATTACCGATTGTTCTTGATGGACCATTCTCAAAACTTGGAAGTGAAAATATCTCACTTGTTGCAGGAGCAATTCCTAAAATAGCAGAGCAGGTTATTATATTTATGTTAGATAAAGACTGGGAATATACAAAGCTTGATGATGTTGTTGGAAGACGTTATTACATAGAAAAACCAGAAGATAAGGGATTTGCGAGAATAGTGTCAGGGGAGGAAAATTAGAGATGGCTACATATGAATTCTTTAAGAAACAGTTTGAATTTAAGGGAAAACATGCTAAAATGGTACAAGAGATGTGGGTGCTAAACGATGCTAATAAATCATATTTTAAGAGATTGATAGATTTATATACATTTGCACCAATAATAGGTTTTAAGATGGGAAGAAAAGCAAAAGAGGATTCATCACCATTTGAACCTAAAAGTATATTTGCAGAACAGATGATACGTCAAAAAGAAGATTTGGATTTTATATTGCAAATGATACTTATGTTAGAATATGAAGATTCATTAAGCGAGGAAGAATGTATAAAAATAGCATTCAGAGGTGCTGAATCAGAAGAAGAATTTAAAAAGTATAACGACTTATTCAAACAATACGTTTTAGGTGGGGTTGAAGTGTTGTATGAAAAGTTGGTTATTCCTAAATTAGATGTAGATAGTGAGTACAAAGAAGAAAAAGTCGAAAATATCATGAATTTACTGAAAAATTTATAGAAAACTATTTACAAATAGAAGACAATATGATAATATAATAAAGAATTATATTATACCAAACAACAAACGGTTACTACAATAAGGTATTAAACCGTAAAGCTCTAATCCCATCTGTGTATGCAGGTGGGATTATCTTTTTATAGCGACGAGTCAGAATTATAGTTACTGACAGTTAACGCAAGTAAATAGACTAGATGGTCTTAGAAAAAATAGGAGGTTAAATTTATGGACTACAGAATTGGATTAGACATTGGTATTACCTCAGTTGGTTGGGCAGTATTAGAAAACGGACTGGATGATGAACCTAAGAAACTTGTAAAAGCAGGGGTAAGGATTTTTGATAAAGCAGAAAATCCAAAAGATGGAGCATCTCTTGCACTTCCAAGACGAGAAGCAAGAGGAACAAGAAGAAGACTAAGAAGAAGACGTCATAGAATGGAGAGAATAAGAAACCTTTTTGAACAAGAAGGACTTATATCTTTAGCAGATCTAGAAAAAATGTACAATTCAAAGAAACTCCCAGACGTATATAGAATAAGATATGAAGCACTTGACAGAAGACTAAGAGATGAAGAATTAGCACAAGTGTTATTACATATAGCAAAGCATAGAGGATTTAAATCTAATAGAAAATCTGAAGCAAAGGAAGAAGAGGGCGGAAAAGTATTAAAAGCTCTTAAAGCTAATGACGAAAAGATGCAAGCTAATGGCTATAGAACAATAGGTGAAATGCTTTACCTTGACGAATCATTTAGAATAGAAGCACCATGGATGGAGAATGGATATATCATTGCACCAAGAAATAAAGGTGGAGATTATAGTCATACTGTTCTTAGAAGTATGCTTGTAGATGAAGTTAAGATTATATTTGAGAAGCAGCAGGAATTAGGTAATACAAGTGCAACGGATTTCCTTAGAGATAAATATATTGAGATAATGACAAGTCAGCGTTCATTTGATGAAGGTCCTGGTGGAGATAGTAAATATGCAGGAAACCTTATAGAAGGAATGGTTGGAAAATGTACTTTTGAAAAAAGTGAAAAAAGAGCAAGTAAGGCTAGTTATACAGCAGTAAGATTTGTTATGTTGCAGAAGATTAACAACTTAAAAATAGCTTCTAATGGACAGAGAAAATTCTTAAAAGAGATATTAACACCAGAAGAATTTGAAGATTTTAAAGAATATGTTTTTGGCAAAAAGGAAACTAAATACTCTGATATAAGAAAAAAACTAAAATTATCAGATGATAGTAGATTTGTAGGATTAACATATGGTAGAGAAGAAGCAGGCAAAGTTGAAAAAACAAAGTTTTTTGAATTAAAAGCTTTTTATGATATTAGAAAAGCTATGTCTAAAGCAAGACCGGAACTTGATTGGGAAGATATGACAGAAATAGAGAAAAATCTTCTTGATGAAGTGGCTAGAATTCTCGCTGTATTTAAAAGTGATGATAAGAGAACACAGGAATTAAATAAGATTGGAATTAATTATGTTGATGAATTACTTGAGATTAATACTACAAAATTCCAGAACTTGTCAATTAAAGCAATGAAGAAGATCAACGTTGGACTTGAAAAGGGAATGACATATGACAAAGCTTGCGAAGAAGTTGGATATAATTTTAGTGATTTGTCAAGCGATGTAAGATTAGAGTTGCTAAAAGGTGATGTTGTAGCTGAAGTATTAGAGGATATACCTAATCCGGTTGTAAAGAGAGCAATATCACAATCAATAAAAGTTCTTAATGCCATAATAAGAGAATATGGAAGTCCGCAGGCTGTTAATATTGAGATGGCAAGAGAGATGGCAAAGAATTTTAATGATAGACAGAAGATGACAAAGAAGTATGAGGAAAATCAAAAAAATAATGAGACTGTAAGAAAAGAAGTTCGTGAACTTATAAATAAAGAACCTACAGGAATGGATATAGTAAAATATAAACTATGGAAAGAGCAAGACGGAGTGTGTCTATATAGTGGGGCAGTAATTCCACTAGATAGACTATTTGAAGCAGGAGTAGCAGAAGTAGATCATGCAATTCCATATAGTAGATGCTTTGATGATAGTATGAAGAATAAAGTATTAGTAACTGCAAAAGAAAATAGAGATAAAGGCAATAGAACTCCATATGAATATATGGGACAGGATGAAGAACGTTGGAGCAGATATGTAGGTCTTGTTAATCAGAGAATTAAGGACTGGAGAAAAAAAGAACATTTGTTAAGAACTCAGATTACAAATGAAGAGATGAACGAGTGGAAAGAGAGAAGTCTTACAGATACAAAGTATATTGCAGTTGAGATGCTTAACCTTGTAAAGAACAATCTTAAGTTTGCTGAGTATAATAGTGTCAAAAATACAACTAATAATAAACCACATGTGTTTGCAATTAATGGTGTTGTAACCGATTATATTAAGAAACGTTGGGGATTTGCAAGAAAAGATAGAAGAACAGACAGACATCATGCACTTGATGCAGTAGTGATAGCTTGTGCGACACAGAAGATGATCAATGATATCTCAAGAAATATTCAGGCTCGTGAACTTGAATATAGCAGAGGACTTGAATGGGTTGACGTTGAGACTGGAGTAATTCTTAATAGAGATAACTTTACAAGAGAGCAGTGGGATGAGAAATTTGGTGTACAGATTCCTATGCCATGGTCATATTTTAGAGATGAAGTAGAGATAAGATTATCAGAAAATCCGGAATACTTCAAAAAAGACCTTATAAAAATGGGATATGATCCGAATGAAAAAATAGAGCCAATGTTTGTATCAAGAATGCCTAAACATAGTGTTACCGGAGCTGGACATGCTGAGACAATAAGAAGTCCTAAAAAGTATAACGAAGAGTCGATAGTAATAACTAAGACGAATCTTACAGATCTGAAGCTTGACAAAGATGGTGAGATTAAGAATTATTACAATAAGGAAAGCGACAAGTTGCTTTACAATGCACTTAAAAGGCAATTACAGTTGTATGGCGGAGATGCTAAAAAAGCATTTGCAGAAGATTTTTATAAGCCTAAGGCAGATGGAACAAGAGGACCAAGAGTTAGAAAAGTTAAATTGTATGATAAACAGACAACTGGTGTATTTGTAAATGGTGGAACTGGTATAGCTGCAAATGGAAGTATGATTCGAGTTGATATATTTAGGGAAAATGGTAAGTACTATATGGTACCTATATATGCATCAGATACAGTTAAGAATACTTTACCTAATAAAGCCGCAACCGCTGGTAAGACGTATGATAATTGGAGAGAAGTTAAGGATGAAGACTTTTTGTTTAGTTTGTATAAGGGGGATTTGATAGGAATAAAGCATAAGTCAGGAGCAAAACTGAAATTATCTACAGGAGAAAATATGCAAAAACAAGAATTTTGGGCATATTATATATCAACTGATATAGCAGGAGCGCAAATAAGTGGGGAAGCACATGATAGAAGTTTTTCTTTTAGAAGTTTGGGAATACAATCGCTTGAATATATAAAAAAATATCAGGTAGATGTGCTAGGAAATGTAACAGAAGTTAAACACGAAACAAGAAAATATTTTAGATAGGAGAGTTTTCATATGGGGTATAGAAATATAATGATATCAAATAATGTATCATTAAGTATAAAAAATGCACAGTTAATTATTGATAATACAGATATTTCTATACCCGTTGAAGATATCAACTGTCTGGTATTGGAAGGAAGAGCTATTAAGGTGAGTACATATATGCTTGAATTTATGAGTAGTCAAGGCGTAGTTGTGTTTATGTGTGATGAGAAACATATACCTTCAACAGTAGTTCTTCCATTATCGATACATAGTCGTCATTTTAAAATGTTAAAATTACAAATAGGATTAGGAAAGCCTTTTCAAAAAAGATTATGGCAGCAGATTGTAGTACAAAAGATATGTAATCAGGCAAGATGTTTAGAACTTCTTGGTAAAGATAACGCTAAAGAGTTATATCAAATGTCAAAAGAAGTACAGTCTGGAGATAAGACTCATGTGGAGGCAAAGGCAGCAGCACTATATTTTAGAAGTCTATTTGGAAAGGATTTTGCAAGGAGTGATGAAACGTTGATAAATGCATCGTTAAATTATCTATATGCGATTGTAAGGGGGATAATAGCGAGAACTATTATAAGTTATGGCTTTGAACCTAGCATAGGATTATTTCATAAAAGTGAACTTAATGCGTATAATCTGGCAGATGATATGATAGAACCTTTTAGACCAATGGTTGATTATTATGTGGTATCGAATGGACTGACTGAGGATGGTGATATGACACCAGATATAAAGAAAATGCTTTTCAAATTCCTTAATTATGATATGAGTATTCAGGGTGAGAATCATATTATAAGTAATAGTATCGATAAAATGATAAAGTCTTTTAGTAGCTGTCTTAATGGAAATAAGGAAACATTATTAATGCCGGATGTTATAGAATTAAGAATACATAGTTATGAGTAGTAAATTTATGAGAATACTTGTTATGTTTGATCTTCCGGTTATGGAACCTTATCAGAGAAAAGCAGCAGCTAAATTTAGAAATTTTTTATTAAAAGATGGATATCATATGATACAGTTTTCAGTTTATTCAAGAATATGTAATGGTACAGATGCAGTTGAAAAGCATGAGATGAGATTAAAGGCTAATCTGCCTAAAGAGGGCTCTATAAGAATGTTGACACTCACAGAAAAACAATATGAGAGTATAAAGATTCTTATTGGAGAGCAAGTGTTTGATGATAAAATTGATTCGGATGAGCTTACGGATTTTTTTTAAAAGAATCATAATAATGTAATAATTTGTATACCGGCATTCAATAGCTGGTTTATAGTTCGAAAATAGCTATAAATCAGCTATTGAAGGTTGGTACAATGAAAGCTTTTTCTAATTTAGGTTTAAGAAATAAGAAAGTCAAGATTAGAATATGAGGCTCGTTGACTCCACTTAACAACTTTTGTATCATAATTAACAAATGCTTCTTCAACACCTTTTGCTATTGGGTTTTTATCATTAATAAATACAACTAATTTACTATCACTTCGCCTTGATGGCTTGGTATCATTCCAGGCAAATAAAATATTTCCCATATTATTTTTAGTAGGACTATTCATTATTCGACATAATCGTTCTGGCTTATTTTTGGTTCTTTGAATTAGAAAATCGTAGTTATGAGAAAAGCCAGATAATCCAGTAAATTGAACATTATCAGAATAATAAATATCATTCTCTTCAAAAAACTTTAAGATATCATTTGTGAAGTTAGAAGTGATTTTATTGTGAACATTTATGAACAGATCATCTATCTTCATAATAGCTTGAATATACATATGCTTTTTTTGAGGAAAATTTTTAACACTGGCAGTTGTAATGAGTTCATTATCATATAATTCAACACCATAACGTTGCAGTAAGTTATTAAGCATTTTTCGTTTAGTAGTATTAAATTTAAAACCGGATAGTAAAAGTCGTTCCAAAGTAAAGCCATCATCTGTAAAATGAATATTATCTCCGTCTAAACGAACATAGAATTGAATATAATCGTTTTGACTATCTAAAAATGGAGTGGAAATTTCATAATATTCACCAACTTTCTCAAAATCTATTTCGGCATTTAACCATTGAGTGTAACTATTAATTAATTCCTGAATATCCAAGATGATTACTCCTTTCTATTATATTATAATTAATTATAACATTTCCAATTGAAAATAAACATTCGGTTTATCGATAACATTAAATTTATCTAAGAATGTTATTGTGTTACTTACAAATTGATCATTATAAATATCATCAGCTGGAAAAGCTTGTGCTCTGCCATATGTTTCGGAGTATATGTGCCAATGATTGCCAGAGATTATGGTTCCATCTGGATTTATATGCTTATTACCAGGACCAATATGTAGTTCTAAAATTGGAACATTATATTTCTGTATTAATGCACATATATTATATTTTTGTGGGTTTACTTTCCCTCGGTAGATGTGAATTGAAAAAAGTTCACCATCTGTTATTGATTTTACCATAAAATCAACACATTTACCTTGTATGGGAAAAGCAATACTGTTAATTAGTGAAGTTTTTAAAGCTGTTAGAAGTAATTCAATTTCTTCATGTTTCAAACGTATCTGTGCCATTTTATTTCTCCTGCCTCGATTTATATTATACAACAAAAACAATACGGGAACTACAGTCCCAATCTATTTTTTGCTTAAGATTACCCAAACTATTTTTATTATAATACAAATATGAATTGTGTCAATATGTAAATTTAATATAGATTTGTTGAAGACAGAAGAACTGGTATGGTATGATAAAATTACCGAACGGTATAAAAAAGAGCCGTTGTAGTTCCCAGTTGTTGTTTGGTATGATATAATGCTATTTCAGTAGTCCAGCGTGATTTTATTGTTGTAGTTCCCAGTTGTTGTTTGGTATGATATAATCCTATCTTTGACAGTTGTATGAAAAGAAAATCGCTGTAATCCCAGCAAA
>SAMEA104315435__coassemble_665_pt1 | contig 23686 bp, 21 predicted proteins | sample SAMEA104315435__metabat2_low_PE_020 | metagenome-assembled genome bin SAMEA104315435 (sample SAMEA104315435) | gut metagenome | biome: Monkey gut; feature: monkey-associated habitat; material: faeces | place: China | collected 2013
TCATTGTTACTCATTATATTCATCAATGTTTCACGTGAAACATCTATAACTTTTACCTTTCCATATCCTTATCAAATCAATATTTCATTTTTCTAATCTTCTTATCTACTTGTCAATATTTCGCATTGTTCTAATTATATTCATCAATGTTTCACGTGAAACATTAACATGTATTATCACATACCTTAATTGCATAATTTATAATTACTTTCTTCTACACCAGCATTACCATGTTTTATTCTTTATACTATTTATTATTTATCTTTTACATTATTGTCCTACCGATTATCCCAATTTTATTTTTCATATTATTAGTCTATTTTTTATTGCTTATATAAAAAGAATCTACCACATCATTGCCTGCTTAAGCAATAATCGTGGTAGATTCTATATTTCTATTTGTTCATTCTCTACAATACTGTATTAATATGTTCAACTTTATTAATAAGTTCAATATTTTTATTCTCTATATATTCTCTACATATTCTGTATGTATATCTATCCAATATATAGCATCCATTTATATATAACACTATTAATAAATTATTTAAACTCTGCTAATCCATTCTTTATAGCAAATACTGCCGCCTGAGTACGATCAGATACTCCTATTTTCTTGAATATGTTTGATACATGATTCTTTACTGTTCTTTCGCTAATGTTAAGTGTTGATGCTATCTCCTTATTGAAGTATCCTTCTGCAAGAAGTTTTAATACATCATACTCTCTTCTTGTGAGTTCATTAAGTTTATCTTTGTAATTATCTCTGTCTGACAGATTTGAATTCAATAATGGTGTAAGACTTGGCTGTATATACATCTCGCCATTGTATACATTATATATAGCTTTTTTAAGTAATGCTGAATCTGAGTCTTTTAATACATATCCATTACATCCAATATCTACTGCCTTTAATAAGTATTCTATCTCATTGTGTATTGTAAGAATTAATACTTTTGCCTCCATCTTTTCTTCTTTCATAATTGTAAGCACTTTTAATCCATCAAGATTTGGCATATTTATATCTAGTAAAAGTACATCTGGTTTTAATTTATTAAGAAGACTTAAACATTCATATCCATCGCCTGCCTGACCAACAACTACAATATCTCCATCTAATTCGAGTAACTGCTTAAGTCCCTCTCTTACTATTGAATGGTCATCTGCTATTAATATTCTAATTGCCATATATTTTCTTCCTTTCTATTTTAACGTGGGGATAATTACTTTTATAACTGTTCCCACTCCGTTATTATTGCTTGAAAATGATATTTTTCCTCCAAGTAAAAATACTCTCTCTTTTAATGATGATATTCCAAATCCTGTATTATTTTCGGTAATATTAGATGGTTTATTAAAATCAAAACCTATTCCGTCATCTTCATGGATTAAAGTTATATCATTTTTTGAATATATAAGTTGCATTTTTATATTCTTACCTTTTGAATATTTTATACTGTTATTGCATGCTTCCTGTATAATTCTTATAATACTAAGAGCTACTACAGATTTTAATTGGTATGGTTCACCTTCTATTGTATATGTAATATTCATATCAGTATTAAGTTTACATCTTTCTATAACTCTGTTAAGTGTAACATCTATTCCAAGATCATCGAATGACATAGGACGCAGATCATATATTATAGCTCTTAATTCATCAATACAGTTGCGTACCATATTATTGATTACTTCTAGCTCTAATTTAGCTCTTAATGGATCTTTATCCATTACTTTTGTACAGAATTCTGATTTATGTACAAGTCCTGTCATTGTCTGAACAACTGAATCATGTATATCTCTGGCAATTCTCTGTCGTTCTCTCTCCTGTGATTCTACAACAACCATACCATGTGAGTTAATATCTTCACTTTCCTGATATTCTTTAAGAACATCATCAAGCTCTTTTATCTCCAGATCAACCGCTTCTATTGATTCTCGCAAAGAAACTTTCTCTTGCTTTAAAGTTTCCTTTTCTTCTAAAAGCTTATCGATCTCTTGTTTTTTAAATATGCTGTTGTCATTACACTTAAAAACACTGTCTGCCGAACTTAGTTCAGCCTTAATATTAGCTATTGCAGCATCTATCTGCTCAATATTAAGTTCTATCCTATGTTCTTTATTCACATATTCATTTTTTTTATCATTATAATATATATATCGTCTATTTAAATAATCATATACTTTATTCATACTTACTCCGTTATCGGTTAACATAATTTTTTGTTTTCTTTCTCCTTATATAATATAATATTTTCGTGCTAAAGGAAAGTAAATATTAAATAAAATTAACATTTTTTAAATATCTTTGTAATTTAATGCCGAAATATATTATAATATAAGTATCAATTGTTTGGAGGTAAAACGTATGAAACAAAAAAAGTTACTTACAACTACATTCTTATTAGCCGGAAGCGCTTTAGCTGGTACTGCGCTTATTAACAAAGCTGTTTTTGTTTCCGCAACCAAAAAGAATATCCTTAACAATCGTCTGTTTTATTCTTACAGATGGCGACTTGGTGATATTAAGTATCTAAAAACTGGCAAGGGTTCTCCTCTCCTGCTTATTCATGATCTTAATTCATCTTCAAGCTCTTATGAATGGTCCAATGTTATTGAACAGCTTTCTAAGACTCATACTGTCTATGCTATCGATCTTTTAGGCTGTGGTGTTTCTGAAAAGGTAAACATTACTTATACCAATTATATGTATGTACAGCTTATATGCGATTTTGTAAAAGATGTCATTCGCAAAAAGACTGATGTAATTGCTTCATCGTTATCATGCTCCATTGCTGTTATGTCATGCTTTAATGATAGTTCGCTTTTTAATCGGATTATTCTTGTCAACCCTGTAAGTCTTGCTGCAACAGCCAAGATTCCAGGCAGACATTCAAAATTCTTACGAATTTTACTCAATACTCCTATTATTGGCACTTTAATATATAATCTCACTCATAGCAGAAATAATATTGCTGATATGTTTAGTACTTCTTATTTTGCTAATAAAAGTCATATAAAATCCGAATATATCAATGCTTATTATGAAAGTGCACATTTTAATGGCTCTAACTCAAGATTTGTTAACTCAAGCAGAAAAGGTAATTATACAACAGCTAATGTTAATAATGCAATACGAAAAATCAACAATAGCATTATAATTATTGGTGGTTCTAGTGTTCCTGATATTAACAGGATAATTACCGAATATACACTTATCAACCCTTCAATTGAATCTGTAATCATTAATCAGGCTGGTATTTTACCTCACCTTGAAGTTCCAAACAGATTTTTGAAGACTATCGCACCTTATATAGCAGAAATACCAGACTAAGTCTGGTATTTCTCGTTTTATTTCTAGCCTTTTAATGGTTCTTTTGTTGGAAGACCAGCTTTTCTTGGATATTTTGCTGATGTCTGTTTTTCTTTTTTTATAAATACAAAAGTTCTTGTAATATCAGTATCTGCAAGTGTAAAGTTCTCAACTCTTTCGATCTTGCCACCAAGCATCTTTATTGCCGCTTTACTGTCATTTATCTCTTCTTCTGAATTACCTGCCTTATATGATATAAAATAACCACCTACTTTAACAAATGGAAGACAGTATTCTGAGAGACTGGTAAGATTAGCTACTGCTCTTGATACACATATATCAAATTTTTCTCTATATTCTTTGTTACGTGCCACATCTTCTGCTCTTCCATGTATAGGATTTATCTTATCTAATTCATTAACTTTTGCAACTTCTTCTATGAATTTAATTCTCTTGTTAAGAGAATCAAGAAGTGTAACATCAAGCTGTTCAAAAGCTATTTTTAATGGAATTCCTGGAAAACCAGCTCCTGTTCCCACATCTATTAATTTTAATGGTCTTTGCATATCAAAATATTTGTTTATAGCAAGTGAATCAACAAAATGTTTTAATATAACTTCATCATATTCTGTAATAGCTGTAAGATTCATTACTTTATTTTTCTCTATAAGCATCTCATAAAATCTGTTAAACTGTTCTTTTTGCTTATCGTTAATCACTACATTAATCTGCTCTAAATATTTTTCAAAAGTCTCTGCCATATTTCCTCCTTTATTATTTTCTTCCTCTCATCTGCTCAAGATGTACAAGAAGTACTGATATATCTGCAGGAGATACACCTGATATTCTTGACGCCTGACCTATTGAACGAGGATTGTATTTATTAAGCTTTTGTTGTGCTTCTTTTCTAAGTCCACTTACTGTATTATAATCAAAATTATCCGGAAGAAGCTTTCCTTCAAGCTTCTTATAATGTTCTACCTGTTTTAGCTGTCTTGTTATATAACCTTCATATTTCAGATTGATATTAACTTGTTCTATTACATCATCAGATAGTTCTTTTCTGTTTTTATCAATATCTGCAAGTACTTCATAATTAAGTTCAGGTCTTTTAATAAGTTCTGCAAGTGTTGTTCCTGATTTTAGAGGAGTACTTCCATATTTTTCAAGAAGTTCCTGTACTTTCTTATTAGCACCGACATTTACGTTACTTACTCTCTCAATCTCTGCAGCTATCTGCTTTTCTTTTTCAAGAAGTCTTTCATATCTCTCATCTGATATAAGACCGATATCATGACCTTTTTTGGTAAGTCTAAGATCTGCATTATCCTGTCTTAACAAAAGTCTATATTCAGCTCTTGATGTCATCATTCTGTATGGTTCAAAATTCTCTTTTGTAACCAGATCGTCTATAAGAACACCGATATATGCCTCTGATCGATCAAGTATTAATGGTTCTTTTCCAAGAATACTAAGTGCTGCATTAATGCCTGCTATAAGCCCCTGAGAAGCTGCTTCTTCATATCCTGAACTTCCATTAAACTGTCCACCACTAAATAGACCTTTTATTTTTTTAAATTCAAGAGATGATTTTAACTGATTTGAATTAATACAGTCATATTCAATTGCGTATGCATTTCGCACTATTTTTACATTCTCAAGTCCTGGTACTGTTCTATACATTGCATATTGAACATCCTCTGGAAGTGAACTTGACATTCCTCCAAGGTACATCTCATTCGTATATCTTCCTTCTGGTTCTATGAATACCTGATGTCTTTCTTTGTCTGCAAATCTTACTACTTTATCTTCTATTGAAGGACAGTATCTTGGTCCTGTTCCTTTTATATTACCTGAATATAGTGGAGATCGATCAAGATTAGCTCTTATTATCTCATGTGTCTTATTATTAGTATATGTAAGCCAGCATGATTCCTGATCTATCTGAACATCTTTTGGATCTGTCTCGAATGAGAATGGAACCACTTTTTTATCTCCAAACTGCTCTTCCATCTTTGAAAAATCAATACTTCTCTTATCTGCTCTCGCTGGTGTTCCTGTCTTGAATCTATACATCTCAATTCCATTGGCTTTTAACGAATCTGTAAGATAATTAGCTGCCTGAAGTCCGTTTGGACCTGTATAATTGCTCACATCTCCATATATGCATCTGGCTTTTAGATATGTTCCTGTACATAATACAACTGCTTTTGAATGATATGTCGCACCTGAATATGTCTTAACACCCTTTACTATGCCATCTTCCACGATAAGTTCTGATACTTCTGCCTGACGTATTGTAAGTTTATCTGTATTCTCAAGAACTCTTCTCATACTTCTGCTATATTCTGCTTTATCAGCCTGTGCTCTTAGTGAATGAACTGCAGGTCCTTTTGATTCATTTAACATCTTGGACTGTATGAATGTTCTGTCGATATTCTTACCCATCTCTCCTCCAAGTGCATCTATTTCTCTTACAAGATGTCCTTTTGAACTGCCTCCAATATTAGGATTACATGGCATCATAGCTATACTCTCGACACTTATTGTAAAAATTATTGTCTCAAGTCCAAGTCTTGCACATGCAAGCGCAGCCTCACATCCGGCATGTCCGGCTCCAACAACAACAACATCATACTCTTCATTTACGTTCATAATTCTATCTCCTTGTACCGACTTTAATTACATTATTATTTTCCCATACAGAATTTGCTAAATATCTCATTAACAAGATCATCTTCTACTGCTTCACCTGTTATCTTTCCAAGCTCTTCATAAGCATTCATAAGATCTATTGATAAAAAGTCTTCTGGCATACCATCATCTATACTTCTCATAACAAGTTCTATACTATTATAAGCTTCACTAAGTGCAGCCTTATGTCTTATATTTGTAATGAATACTTCATCATTAAAGTTAATCTCTCCATGTAAGAACATCTTTCTTATTGAATCATGTAATTTTTCAATTCCTGTCTGCTCTTTAGCTGATATTGATATTACAGGACAATTTTCAATATATCTGTTAATATCACTTGCACCAACAACAGTATTAAGATCATTTTTATTAAGAAGAACTATTGTATTCTTGTCTTTTATAATATCAAATATCTCTTCATCATTATCATCTATCTTTCTTGATGCGTCAACTACATATATTATCAAATCTGCCTCTTTCGCATATTTTTTTGCTTTATCAACACCGATCTTTTCAACTACATCTTCTGTATCTCTAATTCCGGCAGTATCAATAAGATTAAGTGTTATTCCATTAAGGTTAATCTGAACTTCAAGAATATCTCTTGTTGTACCTGCAACATCTGTAACAATTGCTCTGTCTTCTCCTACAAGTATATTCATAAGACTTGATTTACCTGCATTTGGCTTACCAAGTATTACAGTATTTATACCTTCTTTTAATATCTTTCCATCATCTGCTGTATCAAGAAGCTTTTTTATTCTCTTTTTTACATTTATTAAATCTACATTTAATTTTTGTGAAAAACCATCCAGACTAATATGTTCCGGATCATCTAATGCTGATTCAATATATGCAATATTGTATATAAGCATATCTCTTATTGACTTTATCTCTTCTGAGAATTTGCCACTTAACTGTTCTACTGAACACTTTAATGCAAATTTATTTTTAGAATTAATAACATCAATAACAGCTTCCGCCTGCGACAGATCGATCCTTCCATTCAAAAAGGCTCTTTTGGTAAATTCACCTGGCTCTGCCGGTCTTGCTCCACATTTTATAACAGCTTCAAGTATCTCTTTCATAACAAGTGACCCACCATGGCAGTTTATTTCAATAACGTCTTCCTTTGTATAACTATTAGGTCCTTTCATCACTACTACCAGAACTTCATCAATTACATTATCATTATATACAATATTACCATAATGAACTGTATGACTTTTTTGTTCTTTGAGTGTTTTTCCTTTTTTCTTTGATCTGAATAATTTGTCCGCAATAGCTATTGCTTCATCACCACTCATTCTTATAATACCAATTCCTGAGTTACCCATGCCTGTCGCAATAGCTGCTATTGTATCGCTTTTCATTTTCTTACTCCTATCTTTCATTATTATTTACCGTTACCATCTGTAAAATCGCGTATTTTCAAGGTTTTTAAGTGTTTAAGTAAAAGTTAAACCTTGTTTTAATTTTTACTTAAACATTCATTTATTACATTTGTAACCATCATATTTATATACAAAAAGCTGTTTCCATATCAGGCACTGCATATATAGCAAAAGCACCTTTCAATACAGAAACAGCTCTTATTTAGGTTATAACTATTTTTTTAAGTACACAACAACGTGTCTGAAAGGCTCATCTCCTTCACTTCTTGTAGACACATACTTGTCTGACTGAAGTGCTGAATGTATTACTCTTCTTTCATAAGGATTCATAGGTTCAAGAGATACTGCTCTCTTAGTTCTTTTTACTTTATAAGCTATATTCTTTGCCAGAGATTCAAGAGTCTCTTTTCTTCTGGCTCTGTAATTCTCTGTATCTAGTTTCACTTTAAGGAATGATTTACTCTCCTTATTAACAACAAGACTTACAAGATACTGAAGTGAATCAAGTGTCTGTCCTCTTTTCCCAATAAGAACACCCATATCATCACCTGATAAGTCTATATTCATGGCATTGCTTTCTTCTAGAAGTTCTATATCAATCTTAACTTCCATATCCATTGTTCTGAACACATTTTCAAGAAATTCTCTTGCAACTTCATCAACGCCTGATGCTTTTTTCCATGCTTTTATCTTAGCTGGTTTTACGCCAATAAATCCTAATAATCCATTACTACCTTTTTCAATAACTTCATATTCAATTTTATCACTTGTTGTACCTAATTTTATGAGTGCATCCGTAATTGCCTCATCTACAGTTTTTGCTGAAACTTCGATAAATTCCATCTTGCATCCCCCTATACTTATTGACTACTTATTATTACGTTCGTTATACTGTTTAACCATTCCTGCCTTAGAAGCTATACTTCCTTTTTTTCCACTATTATTTTTGTAATATTTTGTAGATTCTTCTATTTCTTTCTTTCTCTCATCAAGTTCTTTTGCTTTCTGTTCTGCACTTTTTACTGTCTTCGCATATACATTTGCTTTCTTATTAACCTGCTGAGGTGGAAGACCTTTCTTGGCACGCTTTTTGTTATTCTTTTCTATGTTTTTCTTAATTATATCATTTAAATCAACTTTTTTGAAATAGTAGTTAATTCCAAGCTGCTGTATTATCTGGAATACTGCTGATGCAATCCAGTATACACCAAGACCTGCTGGTAATGTCAAACAGAAGAATGCAGACATAAGTGGCATGATATTATTCATCATTCCCATTGATGCTGCCATAGGATTCTCTTCGTCAGTCTTACCAGTATTAGGATTCTGTGCCATAGATAATTTAACACTTATCCACTGTGTAAGTGCTGACAGAATAGGAATTGCAAGTGCTATTGATAACTTGAATCCCGGTGCAACACCAAGATCAATTCCAAGGAAATCATTCATTCTTGAATAATGCTCTGCACTTGTATTAATTGTATCAGCCATATTAGGGAACAATTCGGCTAATTCGTTCCATTTCTCAGTTGAAAATGATTTTAATAAATCAATACTAGTATTAAGTGTAAGATCTGCCTTTGCTCCAAAATGCTCAGTCATTATAGTCTGGAAATTTGGATCGCTCATAATACCTGTTGTTCCATCAGTTCCAAGAATATTAGTAAATAGAACTTTTACAGAAGGAACGTATGCCGGTATGTTATATACAACTCTATACAATGCGAATAATATTGGCATCTGAATAATAAGCTGTACGCAGCCTGCTGACATTGAAGTACCATATTTTGCATATACTTCTTTTGTCTCTTCCTGCATTTTTAGCATCGATTCATTATCTTTTTTATCTTTATATTTATTCTGAATAGCCTGTAATTCCGGCTGCATAATCGATGATAATTTTGAAAATTTCTGTTGTTTTAATGTAAGTGGGAACATTACAAGTTTTACAAAGAATGTAAACAAAATAATACATAGTCCAATATTCTCAATTCCAAACATATCAAGGAATCTAAATATACCACTTAAAATGTATCCCAGTAGCTTTGCAACATCTCCAATAAGGAAACTGCTGTCCTGTGTTAATGGTATCACTTTTCATCTCCTCCTAATAAATAAAAAATATTATGGTACCGGGTCATAACCACCTTTTGAGAATGGATTACACCTCAGTATTCTTTTCATACTCATATAACTGCCTTTGACTGCTCCATATTTTTCAACAGCTTCTATGGCATATTGCGAACAGGTAGGATAATACTTGCACATCGCATATGGTTTCATTGGCGATAAGTACTTGCGGTAGAATTTTACCGAATTAACAATACCTTCTTTTATCATTAATATCCCTCTTTTAACAAAGCATGCATTTTTATAAGATGAAGCATGGATATTTCTGTATCCTTATATGCTTTACCTCTTAATGCCACTCTCGAAACAAATATTATATCATATCCATCATTAACTTTTTCACTGTTCAATCTGTAACTTTCTCGTATGAGCCTGGCAAGACGGTGCCTTACAATACTATTTCCGACTTTTTTACTTACAGATACACCAACTCTGTTGTATCCCAATTCATTCTTAAGCACATACATTACTAAATACCTGTTGGCATAGGAAGTTCCTTTTCTATAAACCAACTGAAAATCTTTATTTTTCTTTAATGATTCATAATCTTTCATACAGACCTCTCTTTGCCATTAATAACTGACTCTTCTAATTAATAGATTATATTTTAACAACATAATTTATTTTATAATAGAAGAAAAGGCCACAAATATGCGGCCTAGGCTGATAATACTTTTCTTCCTTTAGCTCTTCTAGCAGCTAATACTTTTCTTCCGTTTGCTGTGCTCATTCTTGCTCTGAAACCATGAACTCTTGCTCTTGATTTTTTCTTAGGCTGAAATGTCATCTTCATCTACAAACACCTCCTTATTCTAATGCACCAATATATCTCATATATGGTAAAACCTATTTTTTCTAGTCTACAATAAAACATCAGTACAATTATATTCAAATTTTTTACCTACGTCAAGTGAAAGTTCTTTCTTTATTAAATGTTTATATTTTCCACATTTTTCTAACATCCACATTCTTTCTGATCGGAGTTATCCACATTTTGTGTAAAACTTGTGGATAACTTCTTAGTCTTGTGTTGATTTCCGATCTTCATTGTGTATTTTTTGGCTTTTTTTCAACATTTTTCGTGTTCTTATTTTTTTTCAACATGTTCCACTTTTTTGTTTTTCTTATGTGCATTTCTTGTTGATTTGTTGTGTTTTTTAGCTTTTTTTCACTTTTCCCCAATCTTGTTTTTTAACATTATGTTAATAAAAATAGTTCTTATTGACTAGATTTTTTTTAAGTTTACGCATTTATTCACATTGAAATCTTGCTCATTTTAGTTTATTATATAGGATAGAGAACTTTTAAGTAGGGAGATTGTAATGGAGAACGTAATTATTGAAAAATGGAATGAAATACTAATTACATTGAAAAATGAACATGATATAAGTGATGTTTCCTTTAAGACCTGGCTTATGCCTCTTAAGGTTTATTCTGTTACTGACAATCTGGTTACTATTATTGTACCGGATCAACAGCTTGGCCTTGATTATATTAAGAAGAAATATCTTGTTCCTTTAAGTGTTATTATTGCTGAACTCACCGGACATGTTTATGATATTGAACTTGTTACACCTAATGATGTTAAGAATGTTGATCAAAAGACTGTTAAGCATTCTTCTTATATGGATAATGTTATTAATGCAGGGCTTAATCCTAATTATACATTTGATACTTTTGTTGTTGGTGCCAACAATAATCTGGCTCATGCTGCGTCTTTAGCTGTTGCTGAGTCTCCGGCCGAAGTTTATAACCCTCTTTTTATATATGGAGGTGTTGGTCTTGGCAAGACTCACCTTATGCATTCAATTGCTCATTTTATTTTGCAGCATAATCCGGATGCCAAGGTGCTTTATGTAACAAGCGAGAAGTTTACTAATGAGCTTATTGATTCTATTAAAAAAGATTCAAATATTGCTTTTCGTGAGAAGTATCGTAATATTGATGTTCTTCTTATTGATGATATTCAATTCTTAATAGGTAAGGAGAGTACTCAGGAAGAATTTTTCCATACTTTCAACACTTTAAGAGAATCTAAGAAGCAGATTATCATATCTTCTGATAAACCGCCAAAAGATTTTGAGACTCTTGAAGAACGTCTTCGTTCAAGATTTGAATGGGGACTTACTGTTGATATCCAGTCTCCTGATTACGAGACTCGTATGGCTATCCTTAAGAAAAAAGAAGAGCTTGAAGGTTATAATATTGATAATGATGTTATTAAATATATTGCTACCAATATAAAATCTAATATTCGTGAACTTGAGGGTGCTCTTACTAAGATCGTTGCTTATTCAACACTTGTTCACAGAGAGATTAATATCCAGCTTGCTGAAGAAGCACTTAAAGATCTTATCTCTCCTGATGTTAATAAAGAAGTAACTCCTGAACTTATCATTCAGGTTGTTGCTGAGCATTTTAATATTTCTCCTTCCGATCTTTCTTCTAAGAAACGTAATAAGGAGATTGTTTACCCAAGACAGATAGCTATGTATCTGTGTCGTACGATCACTGAAACTCCATTGCAGTCTATTGGTGCTTACCTTGGTAAAAAAGATCATACAACAGTTATACATGCTATCGAGAAGATTACTTCCGAGATGAATACCAAAGAAAGTACAAGGAATCTTATAGATATTCTTACTAAGAAGATTAATCCACAATAAGTTATTTTTTTTCGTGGATATCCTGTGTATTTTTTGTTTTTTTGATGTTGATAGTTATTTTTTGATGTTTTTTGCTTTTTTAGCCATTGTTGATAACTTTTTACTTTTTAACATTGTTTTTTTTGTTTTTAACATGGTTTTTAAATTGCTTTTTATGAGTTTTTTTGTGGGCTTAGACCACTTTTCAACTTATTAACATCCCCTACTACTACAACGACTGATTTTTTTTATATTATTTATTTTATTTTGCCCGTTGAAAGGAGTTTTACACAATTATGAAGATTATCTGTACTAAGATGAATTTGCTTAAAGCTGTTAATACTGTTCTTAAAGCTGTTCCTTCAAGAACTACTATGACTATTCTTGAATGTATTTTGATCGATACGAATTCTGGATCGATCAAGCTTACAGCTAATGATACTGAACTTGGTATTGAGACTGTTGTTGATGGTGATATTATTGTTAATGGTACTATAGCAATAGAGGCTAAGATCTTTTCTGAGATCATTCGTAAGTTACCTGATAATGATGTTGTTATTGAGACTGATGATAATCTTGTAACAACTATTACTTGTGAGAAGTCTAAGTTTAGTATTTCTGGTAAGCCTGGTGAAGAGTTTACATCTCTTCCAATGATTGAGAAAGCTAAAGGTATTGTTCTTTCTCAGTTTGCTCTAAAAGAAGTTATAAGACAGACTATTTTCTCAATAGCTGACAATGAGAGCAACAAGATTATGACAGGTGAACTTTTTGAGATTACTGGTAACATCTTAAGAGTTGTTTCTCTTGATGGACACAGAATTTCAATTCGTAAAGTTGAACTTAACAATTCTTACGATAACATGAAGGTTATTGTTCCAGGTAAGACTCTTACTGAAGTAAGTAAGATTATATCTGGAGAAGTTAATGAAGATATTAATATTTTCTTTACTGATAATCATATTGTTTTTGAATTTGATAATACTACTGTTGTATCAAGATTAATTGAAGGTGAATATTTTAAAGTTGATCAGATGCTTTCAAAAGATTATGATACTAAAGTTGTTATCAATAAAAAAGAAATGCTTGATTGTATAGACAGAGCCACATTAATGATCAAAGAGAATGACAAAAGACCACTTGTTGTAGATATTTCAGATGGTTCAATGGAGATTAAGATCAATTCAGACATTGGTAGCATGAATGAAGATATTGATATTACAAAAGAGGGTAAAGACATAATGATCGGTTTTAACCCAAGATTTTTGATCGATGCGTTAAGAGTTATTGATGATGAAGATGTATCTATATATCTTGTTAATCCAAAAGCACCTTGTTTTATAAAAGATGCTGAAGAAAAATATATATATTTAATTTTGCCGATCAACTTTAATGCCGGCAATTATTAGAAAGAGGGATTATTGTGGAAATTATAAAATTAAGAGATGAGTATATCAAACTTGGACAGGCTCTTAAGGCTGCAGGATTAGTAGATTCTGGTGTTGAAGCCAAGATTGTTATAACTGATGGTGAAGTAAAAGTTAATGGCAATGTTGAGATACAGAGAGGAAAAAAACTTTATGATGGAGATGTTGTTGAGTTTAACAATTCACAGATCAAGATTGTAAAATAGCTGGTGAAGACATGATTATTGATTCTATAATGCTTGAAAATTACAGAAATTATAAGACATTGGAATTGGAATTTGATGCAGGAACCAATATTCTTTATGGCAATAATGCACAAGGTAAGACGAATGTACTTGAAGCTATATATGTTTCAAGTACAACTAAGTCTCACAAAGGTTCAAAAGATCGTGAGATGATTAAATTTGATTCTGATGAAGCTCATATAAAAACTGTATTTCTTAAAAATGACATAAGGTACAGAATAGATGTGCATCTTAGAAAATCAAAAGCAAAAGGAATTGCTGTTAATGGGATTCCGATCAAAAAAGCAAGTGAACTTTTTGGAATTGTAAATGTAGTATTTTTTTCACCAGAGGATCTTAATATAATAAAAGACGGTCCGGCTGAACGCAGAAGGTTTATTGACATGGAATTATGCCAGTTAGATAGTATATATGTTAATAATCTCATTGACTATAACAAGGTGATTAATCAGCGAAATAAATTGCTAAAAGATCTGTATTATGATTCATCTCTTATGTCAACACTAGATATATGGGATGCACAGCTTGAGAAGTATGGAGTTAACATAATTAAGAGGCGAAGACAGTTTGTTGATGAGTTAAATAGTATAATTGGCGATATTCATTCAAGACTTACAGGAGGAGCGGAGACTCTTAGTGTGGTATATGAACCATCAGTCAGCGAAGAAGATTTTTATAAAACTATGATTTCTAACAGAGACAGGGATCTTAGAATGAAGTTGACTATGAATGGCCCACACAGAGACGATATATGTTTTGTAATAAAAGATAACGATATCAGAAAATATGGATCTCAGGGACAACAGCGAACAGCGGCATTATCGTTAAAGCTTTCAGAGATCGAACTAGTTAAGAATATAACGAAAGATACGCCTATTCTTTTGTTAGATGATGTATTATCTGAGCTTGACAGTAACAGGCAGAATTATTTACTAAACAGTATTAATAATATTCAGACTATTATTACATGCACAGGACTTGATGAGTTTGTAAATAATAGATTTAACATAGATAAGATATACAGAGTTGTAAATGGAATAATTAATAGTGAAAATTAAAGATAGTTTTCATAGATCAGGAGGAAGAAAATGAGTGCTGAGTATGGAGCAAATCAAATTCAGATATTAGAAGGTCTTGAAGCAGTAAGAAAAAGACCTGGTATGTATATTGGAAGTACATCATCAAAAGGTCTGCATCATCTTGTATACGAGATAGTAGACAATGCAATTGATGAAGCACTTGCAGGATACTGTAATACAATAGATGTAACAATTAACAGTGATAATTCAATAACTGTAATTGATAATGGACGAGGAATACCGGTAGGTATTCATCCAAAAGCTGGAATACCGGCCGTAGAAGTAGTATATACAATACTTCATGCAGGTGGTAAGTTTGGCGGTGGCGGATACAAAGTATCCGGTGGATTACATGGTGTAGGTGCATCTGTAGTAAATGCACTTTCAGAATGGCTTGAAGTAACAGTATATCAGGATGGTAAGATTCACAAACAGAGATATGAGAGAGGAAAAGTAATGTATCCTCTAAAAGTGATCGGTGAATGCGATAAAGATAAAACAGGAACATCTGTAACATTTTTGCCTGATAAAGAGATATTTGAAGAGACAGTCTTTGAATTTGATATTTTACAGCAGAGATTAAGAGAGATGGCTTTTCTTACCAAAAATGTAAAGATAATATTAAGAGATGATCGTGAAGATAAAAAAGAGATGGTATACCATTACGAAGGTGGAATTAAAGAATTTGTAGAATATCTTAATAAGAGCAAGACACCTTTATACGAGAATATTATCTATTGTGAAGGAAAAGTTAATAATGTATATGTTGAAGTAGCAATGCAGCATAATGATGGATATACAGAGAGCACATATAGTTTTGTTAATAACATCAATACACCTGAAGGTGGAACACATCTTGTAGGATTTAGAAATGCAATAACAAAGACATTTAATGAATATGCAAAAGCTAATAAAATATTAAAAGATACAGATCCTAACCTTACAGGAGATGATATAAGAGAAGGACTTACAGCGATTGTAAGTGTCAAGATAGAAGAGCCACAGTTTGAAGGACAGACAAAGCAGAAACTTGGAAACAGTGAAGCAAGAGGAGCTGTAGACAGCGTAGTAAGTGAACAGCTTACATACTTCTTAGAACAGAATCCGATTGTAGCAAAGACAATATGTGAAAAATCAATTCTTGCACAGAGAGCCAGAGATGCAGCAAGAAAGGCAAGAGATCTTACACGTAGAAAGACAGCACTTGAAGGAATGAGTCTTCCAGGCAAATTAGCAGACTGTTCAGACAAAAATCCTGAAAACTGTGAAATATATATAGTTGAGGGTGATTCTGCCGGTGGTTCAGCAAAAACAGCCAGAAGCAGAAGTACACAGGCAATTCTTCCACTTAGAGGTAAGATACTTAACGTAGAAAAAGCAAGACTAGACAAGATACTTGGCAATGCAGAGATAAAAGCGATGATAACAGCATTTGGTACAGGAATACATGAAGACTTCGATATAACCAAATTAAGATATCATAAGATTATAATTATGACAGATGCCGATGTTGATGGTGCTCATATAAGTACACTTTTACTCACATTCTTCTACAGATTTATGCCAGACCTTATAAAAGGTGGATATGTATATCTTGCACAGCCACCACTTTACAAAGTAGAACGTAACAAGAATGTATATTATGCATATAGTGATGATGAACTTAATAAGATATTAACAGAGATCGGTAGAGATCAGAATAATAAAATACAAAGATACAAAGGTCTTGGAGAGATGGATGCAGAGCAGCTGTGGGAGACTACAATGGATCCTGAAAAACGAATTTTAAGAAAAGTAATGATTGACGAAGAAACATCATCTGAGATCGATCTTACATTTACAACTCTTATGGGTGATAAAGTTGAGCCACGAAGAGAATTTATTGAATTAAATGCAAAATATGTAAATAACCTTGATATCTAATCAACATAAGAACATATATAACTTTTAATAATACGATATCATAAATGGGAGAAAAATAACTCTCCCATTTGCATAATTGCAAAAAGAAAATGGAGGAAATATAATGGACGAGAATATCTTCGACAAGATTCAGGAGGTCGATCTTAAGAAGACCATGGAAATATCATATATTGACTATGCCATGTCAGTAATTGCATCAAGAGCACTTCCAGATGTAAGGGATGGTTTAAAACCCGTACAAAGAAGAATTCTATATGCAATGATCGAACTTAACAATGGCCCGGATAAGCCACATAGAAAATGTGCCCGTATCGTAGGTGATACAATGGGTAAATACCATCCACATGGAGATAGCTCAATATATGGAGCACTTGTTAATATGGCACAGGACTGGTCAACAAGATATCCACTTGTAGATGGACATGGTAACTTTGGCTCAGTAGATGGAGATGGAGCTGCCGCCATGCGATATACAGAAGCAAGATTAAGTAAAATATCAATGGAGATGCTTGCTGATATCAACAAAAATACAGTAGACTTTATACCAAACTTCGATGAGACAGAAAAAGAACCAGTAGTTCTTCCATCAAGATATCCTAATCTCCTGGTTAACGGAACATCAGGAATAGCAGTAGGTATGGCAACCAACATACCACCTCATAATCTACGTGAGATAGTTAATGCAGTAGTTAAGATAATTGATAATCATGTAGAAGAAGACAGAGATACAGACATTGATGAGATACTAAAAATAGTAAAAGGTCCAGACTTCCCAACTGGTGCAACAATCCTTGGAACAACAGGAATTAATGAAGCATACAGAACAGGACGAGGCAAGATAAAAGTAAGAGCAGTTACAGAAATAGAAGCAATGCAAAATGGCAAGAGCAGAATAATAGTAACAGAATTACCATATCTTGTTAATAAAGCAAGACTTATCGAGAAGATAGCAGAACTTGTAAAAGAAAAGAAAATCGATGGAATAACAGAACTTCGTGATGAATCAGATAGACAGGGAATGAGAATCTGTATAGAACTTAGAAGAGATGTTAATGCGAATGTAATACTTAATCAACTATATAAGCATACACAGTTACAAGATACATTTGGTGTAATAATGCTTGCGTTAGTAGACAATCAGCCAAAAGTATTAAATTTAAGTCAGATGTTAAATCACTACCTTGATCATCAAAAAGATGTAGTAACAAGAAGAACAAAATATGACTTAAATAAAGCAGAAGAAAGAGCACACATATTAGAAGGATTAATAATAGCACTTGATAACATAGATGAAGTAATTAAAATAATAAGAAATTCAGAAAATGTATCAATAGCAAAAGCAAGACTCATCGAGAACTATGCTCTGTCAGAGACACAGGCTCAGGCAATTGTAGATATGCGTCTTAGAGCACTTACAGGACTAGAAAGAGAGAAACTTGAGAATGAATATAAAGAGCTTGAGAAAAAGATCGAATACTTCAAATCAATACTTGAAGATGAGAAAAAATTGTTAAACGTAATAAAAGAAGAGATACTTCTAATAGCAGAAAAATATGGTGATGACAGAAGAACATCAATAGGATATGACGAATACGACATCACAATGGAAGATCTTATTCCAGATGAAGACACAGTAATAGCCATGACTAACCTCGGATACATAAAGAGAATGACACCAGATAATTTCAAGAGTCAGAATCGTGGTGGTAAAGGAATAAAAGGAATGCATACAATAGAAGATGACTATATAGAAGATCTTTTAATGACAACAACACATCACAGCCTTATGTTCTTTACTAACTATGGACGAGTATACAAGATAAAAGCATATGAGATAGCAGAAGCAAGCAGAACAGCAAGAGGAACAGCTATAGTTAATATTCTTCAGCTTATGCCACAAGAAAAGATCTCAGCAATAATACCAATTGGCGAGACAGATGATAACAACTATCTATTTATGGCAACTAAGAATGGTATTGTTAAAAAGACAAGCATAAAAGAATATAACAACATAAGAAAATCTGGAATTCAGGCAATAACACTAAAAGATGATGACGAACTTATTGAAGTAAAACTAACAGATAGCAAAAAAGATATCTTCTTGGTTACAAAACTAGGTATGTGTATCAGATTTAGTGAAGAAGACGTAAGACCTACCGGAAGAAGTGCAATGGGTGTAATCGGAATGAATCTGTCACCAGATGATGAAGTAATTGGAATGCAGCTCGATACACAGGGCGATTCATTACTTATAGTATCAGAAAATGGTATAGGAAAGAGAACACTCACAGAAGAATTTACAGTACAAAGAAGAGGCGGAAAAGGCGTAAAATGTTATAAGATCAATGATCGAAGTGGCAATGTAATCGGAGCAAAAGCCGTAGATGACACAAGAGAGATTATGCTTATAACAACAGAAGGAATAATAATACGATTAATGGTAAAAGATATCTCAACACTAGGAAGAATAACATCTGGTGTAAAACTTATTAATCTTGATGACAACGTAACAGTTGCAAGAGTAGCAAAAGTAAGAGAAGAAAAAGAAGTTCAAAATGGTCAGGAAAATGACTTAGAAGAACTCGATTTAGAAAAACCAGAAAAAGATAATGAATAAAGCTTAAATAAAAAAGCGAAACAACGTTAACAAAATAAAGCTTAACTAGAAAAGCAAGTAACACCAACCAATAATATAAATACAAAGCCTAAGGCAAGTATAAATAATAAAAAACAGAGATTAGAATTGTTAGTTATAATATTATTATACTTGCCTTAAGCAATAAATGCACCTTATTCGAAACATAATAAGGTGCATTTTTAATAAAACTCAGCAATTTAGCAATCAGAAAGCAATTTTAATGAAATTCAACAAATTAGCAATCAGAAAGCAAATTTAATAGAATTCAGCAAATTAGCAATCAGAAAGCAATTTTAATAAAACTCAACAATTTACTAATCAGAGATAAGAATTTCATTAAAATATAGAAACATGTATCAAAGTATAAATTTTAGAAAACTCAACAATTTCAACAACATGTAGCCTTATCTGTACATTGCTAGTTCAATGCTGTCCATATACTGTCCAAGTGACATATTAAAACTCTTATAATCTGCTGTTTTAAACTCATCTGTCATACATGGAACCGTAACATCAACAAACTGCATCTGATTATAAAAAGTTATCATTACAGGACATTTTACAATGGTAGATAATCCTCTGATAACCATTGAACTGCGTTCATCAAGTTTTAATATGTCATCTGGATTAGATATGCTTACCTGCATGCCATCAGTTAACAGTTCAGCATTGTTATAATATTGGTAAACAGAATTAACAGCCTTGCATATCTGTTGCCATCCGATGCTATAAGTTAAATTCCATCTCGAACTAAGCCAACCATTATTTTCTTTTACATCTAATAAAACCATAATATTCCTCCTAATATAAAGCCTAATATGTTTTTAATATTAACATTCAAATTATATCAAAATCATATATGTTCAACAATAGAACATATATCCCATAATAAAAATGCAATTTAAATATACATTAACATCGCTATGTAAATACATAAGTATAATTGTATATGGAAGCCTGTTTTGATATAATTAAGAAAAAATCTATTATTAGGAAGGAGCAATTAAAATGGGATTTTTTTCAAAAACAGTAATTAAGGAAATGCAGTTACCATATATAGTTGATGATTTTACTGAGCCAAAGCTTGATGATGCAGCAGCCAGTATAAGCATAGAAGTATACGCTCATATAGATGGAGAAAATAAATATCTGTATAATACTTTTATGATATCTGCTCATGAGATGTGCGATGATAAAACATATTACAAAATGCTTGAAGAAATAAAATTATGTGAAGATAAGCATGTAAATGTTAAACTGAAATATCGTAACGAAAAACTAAAAGCATTTGAAATTGATATTAAAGATCTGGCTGAAAGACTAAAAGATGATAGATTTTTAAATTTGGAAACTGTTGGATGGGGGATAAATGACAAAAGTTGTAAAAATATTTAAGCAAATACGAGACATAAATAAAAGCAGATTCAGCAAGTACAATATGTAAATAAAAATGTTTTAAGCAAATACGAAACGTAAAAAAAGCAGATTCAGCAAGTACAATATGTAAATAAAAATGGATTCAGCAAATATGAGCTGTAAAAAAAAGCAGATTCAGCAAGTACAATATGTAAATAAAAATGGATTCAGCAAATATGAGCTGTAAATAAAAGCGGTTTCAGTAAAAACAATATGTAAATAGAAATGGATTCAGCAAATACGAGACATAAATAAAAGCAGATTTCAACAAATATAGGACGTGAATAATCATCAATATATAAAAATTAGAAAAATCATAATACATATACTAAATATATACTTAATTCATCAGTAAAACTTAAATATTAATTCTAATAATAAATAAGATAAAAAAATATAATAACAAAAAAGTATCAATAACAAACAAAAATAAGTTACAATATAAATGTAAAATGCTAAACAGCTAAATTGATTGTATCATTAAGTAACTAAGATAAAAGTATGCAAAAAAAGTTTAATAAAGACATTATTAAATAACAAAAACAAATTACATAACAAAACAGCTAGAATAGCAGCATTATAGAATAAAAACATTACTAAGCAAAGACAGATACAGCTAAATGATACAATATAGCTTTGCAATTACCTAAAATATGAATTAGATAAAAGGAGTAAACATAATGAGAGAGATAAACGCAACCGAGATAACAAAAAATATAAAAGAAATGTGTATACTTGCCAATCATTATATGGCAGATGACATGAAAAATGCACTCAATAATGCAATAAATACAGAGACAACAGAGCTTGGAAGACAAGTACTTGATAAACTTGAAGAAAATCTGGATATAGCCCAAAAAGAAATGATACCAATATGTCAGGATACAGGCATGGCAGTAATATTCATTGAGATCGGTCAGGAAGTACATCTTGTTGGCGATACATATGAACATGCCATTAATGAAGGTGTAAGAGAAGGATACACAGAAGGATATCTAAGAAAATCAATAGTAAAAGATCCAATATACAGAGAAAATACAAAAGATAACACACCAGCAGTAATACACTATAGCATGGTGCCAGGAGATAAAATAAAAATAACAGTAGCACCAAAAGGTTTCGGAAGTGAAAACATGAGTAAAGTATATATGTTAAAACCTGCAGATGGAATAGAAGGCGTAAAAAATGCAATTTTGACAGCAGTAAAAGAAGCAGGACCAAACGCATGTCCTCCAATGGTAGTCGGAGTAGGAATAGGAGGAACATTTGAAAAATGTGCAATAATGGCAAAAAAAGCATTAACAAGAGATTTGAATATAAAGCCTGAAAAAGAATATGTAAGAAATCTAGAAGAAGAGATGCTTGAAAAAATAAATGAAACAGGAATAGGACCAGCAGGACTTGGTGGCAAGAACACAGCCCTTGCAGTAAATATTGAGACATATCCAACACATATAGCCGGATTACCAGTTGCAGTAAATATATGCTGTCATGTAAACAGACATATAACAAGAGAAATATAGATAAAATTGCACAGAGTGGTTGTTTTTTGAATTTTCAAGTATATGAAATATAATAAATTCAGCAAATAATTAGTAAAGTATAATTAATAGTAAAGTATAATTAATAGCATAATAACTTGAGAATATTTAACAAGAGTATAATTACTAATATGATACAGTCGGCAAATACTTTACCAATATTATAATTATACAGGTAAATAAAACAAAATAAACAGGTACAAAAAGGAGTAACAAATGGAAAAACATATAACAACACCATTAACAGAAAATAAGATAAAAGACTTAAAAACAGGAGATTTTGTATATATAACTGGAACAATATATACAGCAAGAGATGCAGCACATAAAAGGATGGATGAGACACTAGACAAGAATGAAGAATTACCGGTAGAGCTTAAAGATAATATAATATACTATCTAGGACCATCACCTGCAAGAGAAGGCAAAGTAATCGGATCAGCAGGTCCAACAACAAGCAGTCGTATGGATAAGTATACACCAAGACTCCTTGACAGAGGATTAAAAGGAATGATCGGAAAAGGAAAGAGAAGTAAAGAAGTAATAGAAGCTATAAAAAGAAACCATGCAGTATATTTTGCAGCAATAGGTGGTGCAGGAGCTTTACTATCAAAATGTATAAAAGAAGCCAAAGTACTTGCATATGATGATCTTGGAACAGAAGCTATAAGAGAGCTAAGAGTAGAAGAATTACCGGTAATAGTTGTAATCGATTCTAACGGCAATAATCTGTATGATGAAGTATTGATAAATAAGAATAAGTAATTTTCATACATGATTTTCGGAAATAGTAACTTCCATAATAAGTCATATAGGGGTGGAAGTTAGTTTTACAAATGAGGTTAATAAATAAAAAATAAAAAAATGAAAAAAACAGTTGACATATTTAATTATGTTTAGTATAATAATTTTTGCGTCACAGCAGTGAAATTAATAAAGTTATTTAATTCGGAGAAGTACTCAAGAGGCCGAAGAGGTGCCCCTGCTAAGGGTATAGGTCGTTAACGCGGCGCGAGGGTTCGAATCCCTCCTTCTCCGCTTTGATATCTTTATTGAAGGACTAAGGAGACTGAATTTAACTGGGGAATTGATTTTCACATCGGTTAAAAATAAAAAGTTTTCAAAAAAGTTCTTGACAGACAATCACGAATGTGATAAGATATAAAAGTTGCTGATGAACAGTAACAAACACAGAACTTTGAAAACTAAACAATAAAACAACCTTGAAAATTCCGGTT
>SAMEA104315435__coassemble_666_pt1 | contig 23646 bp, 25 predicted proteins | sample SAMEA104315435__metabat2_low_PE_020 | metagenome-assembled genome bin SAMEA104315435 (sample SAMEA104315435) | gut metagenome | biome: Monkey gut; feature: monkey-associated habitat; material: faeces | place: China | collected 2013
TATATAAAAATTAAAGATATGCATCCCGAGGAACGACCTTATGAAAAATGCGAAAAGTATGGCGCAGAAGCACTTACGGAAGTAGAATTATTGGCAGCGATTATAAAAACCGGTGTAAGAGGAGCTAGTTCTACAGACCTTGCAAGGGAGATTATAAGTATGACGGGCGAGAAGAAGATAGCTGGAATCGCAAGACTTTCACTTGAAGAACTTATGACAATTAAGGGCATTGGAAAAGTAAAGGCAATTCAGATTATGTGTATAGCAGAACTGTCAAGAAGAATTGCAAAGAGCAGAGCTGATATAAAGCTTAGATTTGATAATCCTGAGACCATAGCGGATTACTATATGGAAGACTTACGTCACAAAGACAGGGAATATCTTGTGCTGATAATGCTCGACAGTAAATGCCGGCTTATAAGTGAGAAGACTATGACAGTAGGAACTGTTAATGCATCACTTATATCAGCAAGAGAGATTTATATCGAAGCAGTTAAGAAGCAGGCAGTTAATATAGTTTTGTTACATAATCATCCAAGTGGTGATTCGACTCCAAGCACACAAGATATATATAGCACGAAGAAAGTAATTGAAGCAGGAAGAATAATTGGAATTTCCTTAATAGACCATATAATAATTGGTGATAATAATTACGTAAGTTTAAAAGAACGGGGCATAATAGATTGAAAGGAGTCCATTTATGTTACACAGCGTTTTTGGTGTTGACTGTGGCACCAGTAATATAAAAATATATAATAGTTCAACAAAAGAGATTTTAGACGAGAAGAATATAATTGCAATCAAGAATAAAAGGGAACTTTTTGCATTTGGAGATGAAGCCTATGATATGTATGAAAAAGCACCTAAGAATATTGCATTATCATATCCTGTAAAGTTTGGTGTGATTGCAGATATCAAGAATATGGTTGCTCTTACAATAAGTTTTTTAAACAGATCAGCAGGCAAAAAAGGTAATGTGAATAATTCAGACTTTTATATGGCTGTTCCATATGACATTACTGAAGTTGAAAAGAGAGCATTTTATGATCTTATTAAGAGTACAAAATTAAAGTCAAAAAAGATATGTGTTGTAGATAAACCAGTAGCAGATGCAATAGGCGTTGGAGTTGATGTTAACAAAGCAAGAGGTATTCTTGTAGCTAATATCGGTGCAGATACAACTGAGATCTCAGTATTATCACTTGGTGGTATTGTACTCTCAAAACTTATCAAATTCGGCGGTAACAGATTTGAAGATATCATTATCAATGATGTGAAGAAACAGTATAATCTTATAATTGGTATTAAAACTGCTGAGAACATAAAAAAAGAATTAGGAAGTGCGACACCGGGACTTAACAAGACAATAACTGTAGTTGGCCGTCATGTAGTAACAGGACTTCCAGCTGAATGTACAGTTTCATCAGATCTTGTATATGAATCAATGATAGAATCTATCAGAACTATAATAGATTCTATAAAAATCATATTAGAGAGAACACCACCAGAACTTGCTTCAGATATTATAGATACAGGTGTATTTATAACAGGAGGTTCATCTAATATTAGAAATCTTGGAGAATTAATTACAAGGGAGACAGATCTTAAAGTAAACATCTGTGAGAATCCATCACAAAGTGTTGCAAGAGGTCTTAAAGAGATTATTGAGAATTCTGAATATAGAGATTTGGCATATTCTCCAAAAGACAAATCATATTGTTAGGGGAATGATATTTTATGAAGAGAAGAAGCAAAATAACTATACCTGCAAAGTATTATTTAACAGGACTGTCAGCACTATGCGTAGTGCTGATGCTTGTTTCGTATGCCACTGATGTTATTGACACACCACTTAATAAGATAACAGGCTATGTTATTACACCTGTTCAAAATGGTGTGAATTATATAGGAATGCTTCTTTCAGACAGAGTAGATAATCTTGCTAATCTTAAAGAAGTTATGAATGAGAATGAGTCTCTTCAGGCAAAAGTTGCGGAACTTACAGAAGATAATAATATGCTCATGCAGGAAAAGTACGAACTTGATAATTTAAGAGAGTTATATAACCTTGATCAGCTGTATCCTACATACAGTAAAGTGGCAGCAAGAGTTGTAAGCAAAGATACAAGCAACTACTTTTGTACATTTACAATAGATAAAGGTTCTAATGATGGTATAGCAGTTGATATGAATGTAATTGCCGATGGCGGACTTGTTGGTATTGTAACAAGTGTAGGCCCTAGTTATTCAACTGTTATGTCAATTATTGATGATTCAAGTAATGTCAGTGCAATGGTATTATCAACTTCAGATATATGTTATATAAGAGGTGATTTGCAACTTATGAATGATGGACTTTTACATCTTGAAAAGCTTAATAAAGATGTTGAAGTCGAGAATGGTGCAAAAATTGTAACCTCGCATGTAAGTAGCAAATATCTGCAGGGAATATTAATAGGCTATGTTACAGAGATTACAACAGATTCCAATAATCTTACAAAATCAGGATATATAAGTCCGGTTGTAGATTTTGAGCATTTACAGAATGTGCTTGTAATAACAGAACTTAAACAGACACAGGATAATAAGGAGTGATAAAATGTTAAGATTATGCGTGGAAGCGTTATTTGTAATAGTTACATTTGTATTGCAGTCAACACTATTTCAGGCAATTTCACTAGCTAGTATTGCTCCTAATGCAATAATAATGCTTGTGTCTGTATATGGATTTATAAGAGGCAAGAAGTCGGGAATGTTCATAGGATTTTTCTCAGGACTTCTTGTTGATATATTCTATGGTGATATTATAGGTTTTTATGCATTGTTATATATGGTAGTCGGTTATCTTAATGGCTTTTTCCATGCACGTTATTACAAAGAAGAGATTTTTCTTCCAATGGGACTTGTTATAGGAAGTGATATATTATATGGAATAATGGTATATGTACTAAGATTCGCACTTAGAAACAGAAGCTCATTTGTATATAATTTTGTACATGTAATTATTCCGGAGACAATATATACACTTGTTATTACTATCATATTGTACAGAGTAATTCTAGTGATTAACAGAAAAGTTGAAGAAATAGAAAAAAGGAGTGCAAGTAAATTTGATTAAAGATTTTTTTGAAGCAGTTCTCAATGTATTAAAGTCAAGAATACTTGTAGTATCAATAGTATTTGTATTATTATTTGCAATTCTTATTAACAGGTTATATCAGTTACAGATAGTAAGCGGCAGTGATTATTGGGAACAGTATATAGTAAGAATAAAGAGAGATACAACGATCGACAGCACACGAGGTAATATATATGATCGTAATGGTGTGTTGCTTGCATATAATGAATTGGCATTCTGTGTTGTAATAGAAGACAGTGGACATTATATATCAACAAAAGAAAAGAATAAAAAGCTCAATGATACAATATATAAGATGATAACAATAATTGAGCAAAATGGTGATAAGATGGACAACGATTATTCAATTGTTGTTAATGACAGTGGCAACTATGAATATGTTGTTAGTGATGATTCACTTCTCAGATTTTTAAGAGATGCGTATGGACATAGCAAAGTAAGTGAACTTAAAGCAGAAGAAAAGGTAGCAACACCAGATGATGTAATCGAGTATCTCTGTTCAGCTAAAGTGTATGGAATAGATCAGACCAAATATAGCAAAGCAGATATATTAAAGATTATTACAATAAGAACAGCACTTTCAACTAATGCATATAAGAGATATGTTAAGACAACAGTTGCTACAGATGTATCAGACGAGACAGTAGCAGCGATATTAGAGAACTCTAATGATCTTATAGGTGTCTCAATAGAAGAAGACTATGTAAGACGATATAATAACAGTGTTGAAATGGCACATATTCTTGGATATACAGGTAAGATTAACCAGGAACAGTTAGACGAATTATCAATAAGTGATAGTTCTTATGATCTTAATGACGTTGTTGGTAAATCAGGTATTGAAGAAAGCATGGAATTACAGCTTAATGGTAAAAAAGGCAGCGAAACAGTATATGTTGATAACGTAGGACGAGTATTAGAGAAAGCAGACAGAGTAGAGCCGGAAGCTGGTAATGATGTATATCTGAGCATAGATGTCAATTTACAAAGTAAGATATATCATGCACTTGAACAGGAACTTGCCGATATTCTTGTGAGCAATATAACAACATCAGATACTGCAGTTATATCTTCAGGCTCATCGACAAAAGTGCAGATACCTATAAAAGATGTATACTATGCATTAATTAATAACAATGTTCTCTCAATGAGTAAGATTGCAGCCCCTGATGGAACAGATACAGAACAGAATGTATATGCAAAGTTCCTTGATAAGAGAGATACACAACTAGAGGTATTAAGAGAAGAACTTACAGGCGAAGGGACAGCATATAAGAACCTGTCAGAAGAGATGGAAGTATATATATATTATATATATAACATGCTTCTTGATAATAATGTTATAGTACGTTCAGAGATTGATGAAACAGATGAGACATATCAGGCATGGAATTCAGATGAATTAAGTCTGTCAGAGATACTCAAATACTATATATCAATGAACTGGGTTGATCTGTCAGCTGTTAATACAGATGTACAATATTCAAGCCTTGATGAGACATACAATATACTTGTAGATTATATAATTAATACAATAACGGATGATAGTGGCTTTGCCAAAAAGTTATATAAATTCCTTATTAAAGATGGTGCAGTAACAGGCAGAGAAGTATGTCTTATGTTATATGAGCAGGGAATACTAGATGATGCCGATGGAATGTATGAATCAATACAAAATGGTGCATCAACATATGATTTTATGATTAATAAGATATCATCACTTGAGATAACACCGGCACAGCTTGCACTTGATCCATGTTCAGGCTCGTGTGTTGTAACTAATTCTAATACAGGTGAAGTATTAGCAATGGTATCTTATCCAAGTTATGATAACAATGAGATGTCAGGTTCTATAGATGCCGCTTATTATAGTATGTTACTTAATGATGCATCAAAACCACTTCTTAATAGAGCAACAACTCAGACGCTTGCGCCTGGTTCAACTTATAAGATGATATCTTCTATCACAGGTCTTGAAGAAGGTGTAATTGGCCGTAATGAAGTAATCAACTGCGAAGGTATATTCAAGACAGTAACTCCATCGCCAAAATGTTGGATATATCCATCAGCACATGGCGCTACAGATGTTGAGAGAGCGATAGAAGTTTCATGTAACTACTTCTTCTATGAAGTAGGATATAGACTTAGCTTTAACTCTAATGGAGACTTTGATAACAACGTTGGTCTGGAAAAATTAAAGAAATATGCTACAATGTTTGGACTTGGTGAAAAGTCAGGCGTTGAAGTATATGAAACAGAACCAAAGATCTCTGACAATAATTCAATCTCATCAGCAATTGGTCAGGGCTCAAACAGCTATTCAGCAATTCAGCTTGCAAAATATGTAACAGCAATTGCAAATAGTGGAACTTGTTATAATCTTACTTTATTAGACAAAGTTGTTGATTCTTCAGGAAATGTAGTAATGGACTGCGCACCGGTAGTGTACAATCAGATACAGCTTAGTAATTCAACATGGACAGCAGTACATGAAGGAATGCGAAGAGTTATTACAGAGACCTCAAAATCAACGTTCTCAGATTTACCAATAGCAGTAGCAGGTAAATCTGGTACTGCACAGCAGGAAGAAGACAGGGCGAACCATGCAACATTCGTTGCATATGCACCTTATGAGAACCCTGAGATTGGAATAAGTGTTCAGTTACCATACGCTTATTCATCATCTAATTCAGCACTGATGTGTAAAAAAATAGTTCAACTCTATTATGGAATTGAAGATAATGGAAGTACAACAATAAGTACAAGTAATTCAATTACAGATTAAATGTGAGAGGTGGATAAAATGGATAATTCTGTTATGATAAAAGGCGATAAATATGGAATTGTCCTGGTTATGGACAAGGACATGCCTTTTAGCGATTTGTTAGAGAAGATTGCAGAGAAGTTTTCAAGTGCCGCAAAGTTCTATGGAAATGCGACAATGGCAATATCATTTAAAGGCAGAAAACTTACTGTAGAAGAAGAAAAGCAGATTCTTGATACCATTGAGTCAAATACAAAACTCAATATTATTTGTGTAGTTGATACCGACGAGGAAAGGCAGGAGATGTTTAAAAAGGCTGTAGAAGCTAAATTGATGGCACAAAGTACCGGAACAGGTCAGTTTCATAAAGGAACTCTTCGTTCCGGACAGGTGTTAGAATCTGAGAGTAGTATTATAATACTTGGAGATGTTAATCCGGGTGCAAAGGTAATTGCAAAAGGGAATGTTATAGTACTTGGTTCACTAAAAGGAACAATATATGCAGGAATTAATGGCAATGAGAATGCATTTGTTGTGGCATTATATATGAATCCGGTACAGATAAGAATAGGTGATACGATTGCCCGCTCACCTGACGATGCCATATCAAAAAAGAATATGGATATGGAACCAAAGATAGCTTTTGTAGAAAGTGGAAATATTTATATTGAAAAACTTGATAAAGATGTCCTTAATGATATTCAGTTATAATCATTTCCGACGAAATATAAAAACAAATTTGGTTATTTTTGAATTTTTTATTGATTTTATGTAAAAAATTCATCATAATATTAACAAGTGATACATTGTATTATGTTAATCACTATGTAAGAAAAATGATTGGGAGGAAGTAGCATGAGCGAAGTAATAGTTATTACATCTGGTAAAGGTGGAGTTGGAAAGACAACTACAACAGCCAACGTTGGAACAGGGCTTGCAAAACTTAATAAGAAAGTTGTGTTAATTGACACAGATATAGGATTAAGAAATCTTGACGTAGTTATGGGACTTGAAAACAGAATAGTATACAATCTTGTTGATGTAGTTGAGGGGAACTGCAGAGTGAAACAGGCATTAATAAAAGACAAGAGATATCCTAATCTCTATCTTCTTCCGTCAGCTCAGACAAGAGATAAAACTGCTGTTTCGCCCGAACAGATGAAAAAGCTTACAGATGAATTAAGAGAAGAATTTGATTACATACTTCTTGATTGCCCTGCGGGTATAGAACAGGGATTTAAGAATGCTATAGCAGGAGCTGATCGTGCATTGGTAATAACAACTCCTGAAGTATCTGCAATCAGAGACGCTGATAGAATAATTGGCCTTCTTGAAGCGAATGAACTTAAGAGATGTGATTTAATTGTCAATAGAATCAGAGTTGATATGGTAAAAAGAGGCGAGATGATGTCAATAGATGATGTTGTTGAGATATTATCAATCAACTTGATTGGTGCTGTACCAGATGATGAGAATATAGTTATATCATCTAATCAGGGAGAGCCACTTGTTGGTTCCGATACCCAGGCTGGACAGGCATATATGAATATTTGCAAAAGAGTAATGGGAGAAGATGTTCCACTATTAAATCTTGGAGGAAAGGATTCTTTCTGGTCGAAATTATCTAGCATATTCAAAAAAGGCAATTAACAGGGGGAATTAATTATGAATCTTATGGATGCACTATTTAAAAAGAAAAGTTCTAGTGACGTTGCAAAGGACAGATTAAAGCTTGTACTTGTATCAGACAGAGCGAATTGTTCACCAGAGATTATGGAAATGATTAAAAATGATATAATACAGGTTATTTCAAAATACATGATTATCGATGCTGAAGGACTTGATATACAGATAACACAGTTAGAGACGGATGGCAATAATGGTAATGTTCCGGCACTTTATGCCAATATTCCGATAAAAGATTTAAAGAACGGAACAAAGAGATAATTTTTATTTCGCACAATTATTCTGCTTTTTAGCAGAGTGATTGTGCAATTTATAGTTATGCAAAATATTGTTAATGTTTTTTGGATAAAAGTAATAGAAAAAGCGATGAAATTTTGTAGAATATTTAAGAAAAAAATTATGACAGATTAATATAGAAAAGGTGTATAATATGTTAAAAAAGTATAGTTTAAAGAGATATAACTTCAGATTGCTGATATTCGTTCTACTATTGGCATCAATAGGTGTTGTTGTAATTGGAAGTGCTACAGGACTTGCAACATATGAAAAGAAACAGGTTATGGGTATAGCTGTAGGATTGGTTGGAATGCTAATTATATCTTTAGTTGACTATAACTTAATCCTGAAATTTTACTGGGTGATATATTTAATTAATATAGTACTTCTTGTGCTTGTTAAGATACCTGGCGTAGGAAAAGAAGTAAATGGTGCTACAAGATGGATTGAGATTGTAGAAGATACAATATCAATTCAGCCATCAGAATTTGCAAAAGTATTTATTATATTGTTCCTTGCAAAACATCTAGGAGCGAATAAAGATAAGATTAATACATTCAAATTCCTTGCAATAACTGCTATATTGGTATTAATTCCACTTGGACTTATAGCAATAGAGCCAGACTTATCAACTACTATTCTTACAATAGGAATTATATTAATAATCTTATATGTATCAAAACTCAGTTATAAGATTATAGCAGGAGCATTGTTAGTATGCGTGCCGATTGCGGCAGGACTCATTATATATATACAGCAGCCTAATCAAAAATTGTTAAAAGATTATCAGGTACAGCGTATTATGGCATTCGTTGAACCGGACAAATATGATAATGGTAGATACCAGCAGGAATACTCACTTCTTGCAATTGGATCAGGACAGCTTAATGGTAAAGGCTTGTATAATGATGATGTATCTTCAGTTAAGAATGGTAACTTTATATCAGAGCCACAGACAGACTTTATATTTGCTGTTGTTGGAGAAGAATTAGGATTCATTGGAGGTTGTACAATTTTAATATTGTTAGTACTAATTGTACTTGAATGTATAATTACTGCTATTCGAGCCAATGATTTAACGGGAAGACTTATTGCTATAGGAATTGGAGCGATGATAACGCTTCAGACCTTTATTAATATCGGTGTTGCGACAAAATTATTGCCTAATACCGGAGTTCCACTTCCATTTGTAAGTTATGGACTAAGTTCATTACTCTCTATGTTTGGAAGTATGGGATTCATTATTAATATAGGACTACATGAAAGAAAATAACATTAGGAGGATATAGAGATGAATATTGGATTAATAGCTCATGATTCAAAGAAAAAGCTTATGCAGAATTTTTGTATTGCATATAGAGGTATTTTGAACAAAAATGAATTATATGCAACAGGAACAACAGGAAGACTTATAGAGGAGGTAACCAACTTAAATGTGCATAAATATCTTGCAGGACATTTAGGTGGAGGACAGCAGCTTGGTTCACAGATTGAGCATAATCAGATAGACCTTGTAATATTCTTAAGAGATCCTCTTACACCAAAGTCACACGAACCAGATGTTAATGATGTAGTAAGATTATGTGATATGCATAATATACCTCTTGCAACTAACGTAGCAACAGCAGAACTTCTTATAAGAGCATTAGATCGTGGTGATTTAGACTGGCGAGAGATGTATAAATAATAGGAGAACATAATGAAGAAATATATAATAGCAATACTTGGGTTATCAATATGTCTGTCAGCATGTGGTAATAGTACTGCTACAATGCAGGAGTATCAATTTATAAGTGTTGCCAAAGATTCCGAGCAGAGTTTTGGCAGTTTTGGTACGCTTGAACCGCTTGCTGGTGATGTGGCTATAGTTGGAGATGAGAGCGCATATGCTGATGATAAATTGACATCAAAAAGTGGTCTTATTGTAGATGTAACAGACAGACAGGTAGTATTTTCAAAAAATGCAAACGAAAGAATATATCCTGCAAGTGTAACAAAGATTATGACAGCATATCTTGCATTCAAATATTGTAATCTTGATGATGTAGTAACAATAACAGACGATGCAATGGTTACAGAACCAGGAAGTAAGCTTTGCTACATAAAGCCAGGAGATAAGTTAACAGTAAGACAGCTGTTAAATGGTACGCTTGTAACATCAGGCAATGATTGTGCGGCAGCACTTGCTGTACATATAAGTGGAAGTATTGATGAATTTGTAAAATTAATGAATAGTGAAGCTTATGCACTTGGGGCAGTGAATTCACATTTTGTTAATCCACATGGATTACATAATGATGATCATTATACTACGGCATATGATCTTTATCTTATATTCAATCAGCTGATTAAATATGAAGAAGCTAAGACAATTGTTAATACTACATCATATACAACAACCTATACACTTGCTGATGGAACATCAAAAGAAGCAACATGGACATCAACTAACAAATATCTTTCCGGAGAGTATACAATACCGGATGGAATAACAGTGATTGGTGGTAAGACAGGTTATACAGAACAGGCAGGATATAATCTTATATTGCTATCTAATGATGCAGCGGGTAAATCATATATCTCAATCGTAACAGGTAATCCTGATTACTATACTTTGTATACTAATATGTCAACATTGCTGAGAAAAGTTACAAATAATTAAAAAAGCTTATGTAATTTTAACAAAATCTACCGAATAATAATATATATGTTTTATTGTATATGTTTTTTGTACGAAATTCTTATTATAAACTTAAGGAGGAGATTGCAATGATTCAGATTATCGCCGGAGAGAAAGGCAAAGGTAAGACAAAGCATCTAATTGACAGAGTTAATAAGGCAGTAGAGAGTAGTACAGGAAATGTTATTTTCCTGGATAAAAGCACCAGACATATGTATGAAGTAAGTAATAAAGTAAGACTTATTAATGTAACAGACTATCCATTTATAACTAATGAAGGATTTGTGGGATTCTTATATGGAATCCTATCACAGGATCATGATATTGAAGATGTATTTATAGACAGCTTTCTAAAAGTTGCAAATGTAGATGAAACTAATATAAGTCATACAATTGAAGAGATTAGTAATATCAGTAAGTTATATAATATCAATTTCACATTAAGTGTATCATTTAATGAAGAAAAGTTGCCAGATGATGTAAAAGAATATGTGGTAGTATCACTATAAGTTATTTTTACAGAATATAGCAAAATAGGGAATAATTCTTTAAAAGTTATTAATAAAAGAGTTTATTATCAAGAAAAATGGAAGTTTAGTTAGCATGATAAATACTAAACTTCCATTTTTTATAACATTTTTATAGTATGTTTTACTCAGAGTCGCCAAGACTTCGTACTCGTCCAATAAGGCTTATTGCATATAGTCCTGCAATACCGACAATACCATAGATTATTCTTTCAATGATACTTCCGGAACCAAATAGAAAATTTACAAGATTAAAATTAAAGAAACCAATTAGCCCCCAGTTAACAGCGCCAATAATTACAAAAATAAGCAAAATGTAATCAATAACTCGTGAATCCATAAAATCCTCCTTTCATTTATACTAGTATTATTAACTAAAATGAAAAAAATATTATAAAAAATAAAAAAAATACGATATAATATAAAATCCGTTGTTGTATGAGACGAGCAAAAATGGTACAATAGTCCTAGTACATCGTTTAAAAAATAACTAATAAGATGGAAAGGTTGTTTAGAAAACGATGTACTGGTACAACAGGAGATATAATGTGATATGTGTTGTACTAAATACATCACAGTGTAAGGAGGCGCAAAGTTTGGCTGGGAAGAAGAGAAAGAAGATTGTACCTTACAAAAAACCACGTAATATCAATATAGGTGTTGTGATGTTTGGGGTAGTATTCGTATACCTGTGTATCTGTGTGGTATCATATATCACTAAAGAGAGTATAAGTATATACGAAGTGGTACAAGGCTCACTTGATCAAGACAATATTTTTACAGGAATTGCGATTAGAGATGAGAAGATAGTTACAACTGATACAGCAGGTGTTGTAAGTTATTATGTTAGAGAAGGTACAAAAGCTGCAGTTGGTGATATAGTATACTCAGTTGATGAAACAGGACATTCTTCAGAACTCATTGATAACAGTAATGGAGAATATGATTTGACAAATGACAATCTGATTGACCTTAGAGATAGAATCTCAACATTCAAGTTAGGAATGAAGACAGATGGATTTGAAGATGTATATGATTTCAAATATGATATGTCTAATATAGTTCTTGATTATATGAATGAGAATCTTATGACCGCATTAAGCAAGAATCTTATTGATGAAAATGGTAATTCACTATATCATATTGTGAAGACACCAGACGCAGGTATAATATTATACTCGTATGATGGTAAGGAGAATCTTACAGCAGATAGTGTAACATCAGCAGATTTTAATACTGATAATTATGTCAAGACATCAATAAAGACTAATTCAACGCTTACAGCCAATTCGCCGGCATATAAGATAATCAGTAATGAAAACTGGAGTATTCTATTTGAACTTAATGAGAGTCAGAAAGATGCGCTTGCAAGTGATGATGTTGTAAAAATCAGATTCCTTAAGAATAATGTATCAGTTACATGTGGGTTTTCAATAATTCAGAATGGAGATACATTTTTTGGAAAAGTTGATTTAAACAAATATATGATAAACTTTATTTCAGACAGATATGTTCAGATTGAAGTAAAGAAAGATCATAAAGAAGGGTTAAAAATTCCTGTTTCATCAGTAGTACAACAGGATTTTTATAAGATACCTAAAGAGTATGCAACTATGGGTGGCAACTCATCAGATATATCATTTATTAAGAATGAAGCGACTGATGATGGGCAGGCATTAGCTACACTTGTTACACCGGCAATATTCAAATCAGACGATACATATTATTATGTAAGCAAGAATGATTTTAATGCCGGAGATGTACTTAAGAAAGCTGATACCGGAGATACTTTTATAATTGGCGAGACACAGAGTATACAAGGTGTATTTTGTGTAAATAAAGGATATTCCATATTCAGACAGATAGAGATAATCGACTCAAATGATAAATATTATATAATATCAATAGATACACAATATGGAATTTCTCAATATGATCATATTGTACTTGATGGTACAAAAGTCAAACAGAATGAGGTTATATATTAGCAGGAAGGTGATACAGTGATAAAAGATAACCTGGATATAGCAAAGCATAATATTGAAGAAGCATGTAAAAGAGCAGGGCGTGATACAAGTGAAGTCACACTTATTGCAGTAAGTAAGACAAAGCCTGTTTGTATGTTGCAAGAAGCTTATGATGCTGGTGTTAGAGAATTTGGTGAGAATAAAGTACAAGAGATAATGGACAAATATGATAAATTGCCAAGTGATATTCATTGGCACATGATTGGCCATCTACAGAGAAACAAAGTAAAATATATCATTGACAAAGTAGAGATGATACATTCTGTTGATTCATTAAGGCTTGCAGAGACGATAAGTTCAGAAGCTGTTAAGCATGGAGTTACAATGAAGATACTCATTGAAGTTAATGTAGCAGATGAAGAGACAAAATATGGCATATCTTTAGGCGAAGCTGCCGATATGGTAGATAAGATTATGAAGTTGCCAGGAATAATTGTAAAAGGTTTTATGACAGTAGCACCTAATTCTAAAAATTCTGAAGAAAACAGAAAATTTTTTAGAGATTTACATAAAATTGCTGTTGACATAAAAAATAAAAACATCGATAATAAAGGTATAGATGTTTTATCTATGGGGATGACAAATGATTACGAGATTGCTATTGAAGAAGGTTCGACAATGGTCAGGATTGGCACAGGGATATTTGGTGCAAGGAACTATAGCATATAGCTCGTTAAGTAGTCAGTTAATGTGTAGAGTAACAATGAGACTTTACCAAAAATATGAAGGGGTTATAATCCTCTTTAAAAAGATAGGAGAATGCATATGAGTAACGTATTTGACAAATTTTTAGGAGCAATGAAACTTGTTGACGATGACGGAGATGAGGAAGATTTCTTCGATGATGAAGATGAAGGTTTTGAAGACGAAAAGACAAGTAAAAAGAAAAATAAAGCTGCGTATGAAGATGATGATTACGAAGACGAAGAGGATACATACATACCTCCAAAAAAAGAAGAAAAGATTTTCCGTTCTTCCTCAAAGTCAAAATCTAACAAGGTTGTGCCTATTAGACAGGGAGGTAAGAACATGGAGGTTTGTGTTATAAAACCAACATCATTCGAAGACGCAAGAGAAATAACTGATACACTATTAAGCGGTCGTTCAGTTATTCTTAACCTTGAAGGACTTAATGTAGAGATAGCTCAGAGAATAATTGATTTTTCATCAGGATCATGCTATTCAATGAATGGTAATCTTCAAAAAGTTTCAAGTTACATATTCATTATAACACCTGAAACCGTTGAGATATCTGGTGATTTCCAGGAATTAATCGGTGGAAGTTTTGATGTAGCTGTATCAAAATAGGTGACAGAGCATGAATAAAGATGAGCAACTGATGGAAAAAAGGCTTATCGAATTGGCTAATATTGCATATAATAGAAATATACCTGTATATACAGATTTTTTAAATCTTAATGAACAAAATGTATATTATAATATAAGCAAGAACTTAATGCCACCTATAGGCGCAAAGCCTATGGGTGGTTATAATTTAGCTGAGAGAAAGATTATAGCTTTTTATCCTTATGAGATGGAAGAATATCTTGAATATCCATATACTGTGATATCAATAAGACCACTTAATAGTAGATTTGCTGAGGAATTAACACATAGAGATTTTCTTGGAGCAATAATGAATCTTGGAATTGAACGTTCAAAGATAGGCGATATTATAGTAAAAAAAGATATATGTTATGTACTATGCATAAAAAGCATAGCAACATATATTATGGATAATCTTGCAAGAATAAGAAACACAAGCATAATAACATCATTAGATGATGTAGAGGAGATAGATTACGAACCTGTATTTGAAGAGATAAAAGGTACTGTTGCAGCTTTAAGACTCGATTGTATACTTGCATTAGCATACAATTCATCAAGAAGCAAACTTACAAGTTATATAACAGAAGGAAAAGTCTTTGTTAATGGTAAGCTTATAACATCTAATGCTTATAATCTGAAAGATGGAGACATAATCTCAGTAAGAGGACTTGGTAAGTTCAAATACATGGAAGAGATCACAAAAACAAAGAAAAATAAACTATTAATAATAATTAACAGATATAAGTAATAGACAAAAATTAGTTTAGGGGAAGAAGAAGGATGACAAATAGAATAATAGTAAAGTATGAACAAAAACCATGCTATACAATAGCATTTGAGACGAGTTTTGACAAACTTATTGAAGAACTTGAAAAAATTTATAATTTAAGTGAGAAAAAAATATGTGTTGTAAGCGACACAAATGTATATAAACTGTATGGAGAAGAAGTAGTATCCATACTAAAGAGCAAAGCAAAAGTAGTTACAGACTTTGTATTTGAAGCAGGAGAGACATCGAAGAACCTTAATACAGTTAAAAAGTTATATGAAAAACTTATCTGTGATAAATTTGACAGAAAAGATGTACTAGTAGCACTTGGTGGTGGTGTAGTTGGAGATCTAACCGGATTTGCAGCTGCAACATACCTTAGAGGAATAGACTTTGTACAAGTACCAACAACATTATTATCACAGGTAGATTCAAGTATAGGTGGCAAGACAGGTGTTGATTTTGATTCATATAAGAACATGGTAGGTGCTTTTTACCAGCCAAAACTTGTATATGCCAATATAAAGACTTTTGATACTCTCTCTTTGAGACAGTTTAAAAGTGGAATGGGTGAAGTAATTAAACATGCCTTTATAAAGAGAAAAGATCAGTTCGATTATCTTAAAGAGAATTCGGTAAAGATATTAGAAGAACATGATGTAGATATATTGACACAGATGGTATATGAGAGCTGTCTTGTAAAAAAAGAAGTAGTTGAGCGAGATCCAAAAGAAAAAGGCGAAAGAGCACTTCTTAATTTTGGACATACAGTAGGTCATGCAGTCGAAAAACTTGCAAACTTTGAACTGTATCATGGCGAATGTGTTATTATAGGCGTAATGGCTGCATTATATATATCATATAAACGTGGTAATATAACAATATCCGAGTTTAGAGATGCATATAGACTTATAACAGAGGACTACAAGTTCTCATTACAGATTCCTAATATCGACTCTAAAGAGGTACTTAATGTAACTAAAAGCGATAAAAAGATGGAGAATGGAAAGATCAAATTTATTCTTCTAAAAAGCATTGGAGAGGCTTATATTGACACAACAGTTACAGATGAAGAGATATTAGAATCAATCGATGTTATAAAGAAAAATGACTGGAGTTTTTTAAATGAATAAGATAAAAAGATGTATAATAGGAATACTCTCCATAATATTGCTTGTAGGATTTGATCAATATACCAAGTATCTTGCGATAATTAAGCTTAAGAATAAAAAACCATTTGTAATAATAGATGGTGTTTTGCAATTCAATTATCTTGAAAATCGTGGAGCAGCATGGGGAATTCTTAATGGTAAAAAAGTATTATTTGTAATTTCAACAACAATAATAGTAGCATTTTTGATTTACTTTTTCGTAAAACTTCCAACAAAGAGAAGATATAATCCGTTAAAAGTAATGACAGTAATTCTGATTGCCGGTGCAATAGGCAATCTGATTGACAGAATCAGACTTGATTATGTTGTTGATTTTATATATTTTAATCTGATCAATTTTCCAATATTTAATATTGCAGATTGTTATGTTACTATATCGCTAATAGCACTTATAATAGCATATTCATTTGTATATACGGATGATGATTTTGATTTTGTAAAGAAGAAAAAGAAAAATCCATATAAGTTGCCTAAGATGTAAGTAGCAATATAGAAACATGAGATAGATTAATAAAAATATACATTAATACGAAGAATATAATTATAGAATATATGTAGTAGACTCCCTAATATAATTGTCAGGGAGTCTACTATTTACTTAAGGACGATGATTACAAATTGTATATATGCCTATAAAAGCATAAGTAGGAATAAAAGTATAACTATAGTTGAAAAAGTATATGTAAGAATAAGAGTATAGCTATAGTTGAAAAAGTATATGTAAGAATAAAAGTATGCCGATATTGAAGACACTTATGTATGATTAAGTGTATAATTATGATTGGAGAATATAATATGAGTAATGAGAATATAGAAGAACAGAAGAATAGCATTATATCAGATATAGACAATGATAATGTTGAATATTTTGAATATACTATAGATTCGCAGGAAGAGACAGGAATAAGAATAGATAAATTTGTTGCTGAAAAATTAGATGATGTGTCACGTTCATTTATCCAGAATCTTATAAAAGATGAGAATGTTCTTGTAAATGGCAGTAATATCAAGGCAAGTTATAAGACAGCTTTAAATGATCAGATTACAGTAATCTTGCCAGAAGCAGAACCGCTTGAGATAATAGCAGAGAATATACCACTAGATATTCTATATGAAGACGAAGATCTTATAGTAGTTAATAAACCAAAAGGAATGGTAGTTCATCCGGCTGCAGGGCATTATACAGGCACACTTGTTAATGCAATTATGTATCATTGCAAGGATAATCTGTCAGGAATTAATGGAGTATTACGACCGGGAATAGTACACAGAATAGATATGGATACAACAGGAGCACTTGTAATATGTAAGAATGATTTTACACACAGACATCTTGCCGAACAGTTAAAAGTTCATTCTATTACCCGCAAATATGTTGCAATATGCTATAACCGTATCAAAGAAGAAGAAGGTACAGTTGATGCACCAATCGGAAGATGTGAGACTATGCGTAAAAAGATGGCAGTTAATTATAAGAATGGTAAAAATGCAGTTACACATTACAAAGTATTACAGAATTTTGACAAGTATTCATATATTGAATGTCAGCTTGAAACAGGTCGTACTCATCAGATAAGAGTGCATATGGCGAGTATTGGACATCCACTTCTTGGTGATTCACTGTATACTAATGCCAAGTGTCCATATAGGCTGACAGGACAGACACTTCATGCTAGAGTACTTGGATTCATACATCCAAGAACAGGCGAATATATGGAATTTGAAGCACCACTGCCAGAATATTTTGAAGAACTTTTGGAAAAATTGAAAAAATAAAATTAAAGACTAAAAACTCGATTAAATAATTGCCTAAAGCAAAATCAAGAAATAGGACTAAGAAAATCCCAGATATACTCAAAAAGTACTACTGGGATTTTCTTAGTCCTATAGATCATGCCCGAATATATAAACATATTCAGGATAACAAAACTCAATTCATTATATGTTAGTTAGCATCATTAACTTCAATGAGTTCGATTTCAAAATTAAGTTCTTTGCCAGCCATATCATGGTTAGCATCAAAAGTAATATGTGTATCGTTAAGATCGACAACTTTAACAGGGAAAGGCTGTCCCATAGGTCCTGTAAGGAATACCTTCTGTCCGACTTTAAGTTCTTCTGCACCTGGAAGTTCGTTTATAGCAACAGAAAAGATATTCTGAGGATCTGGCATACCATAAGCTTCTTCAGGCATAAGATGAACTTTAATGCTCTGACCAACTTCCATATCCTTAACAGCATTATCAAAGCCTTCAATCATCATACCAACGCCACATACAAATTCTAATGGCTCTCCACGATCGTATGAAGAATCGAATTTAGTTCCATCGTTGAAAGTTCCAACATAATGAACTTTACATCTCTTATTTTCGTTATTCATAAAAATAGTCCTCCATATATTAGTGTATACAGGTACATAATAGTACACTTTAATATATCATTAAATCAACAATAAATCTAGCCAAAAAATGTAAAAAATATAAAATTTTTTTACCAATTTTTTACATCTTTAAATCCTCAATTTTCCCAAATTTTAATCACATATTAGTTGCATTAATAATGCTATGATAGAAAAATCATATATTACTCATGCTAGGGTAGATTGATGTTTTCAATGATTTTAAAATAGACTATTGACAATGTATATATGAAGTGATATTGTGTATATACAACATATACAATATTCACATTCGAATCAAACTTATTATTTTATTAATTCTAATTGATGATTAAGAGCAATACCTGATTAGATAGGAACTGTTTGAATTATAGGTTAATTGGAATCAAAAGTATGATTTGGATTAGAGATTGTAAGATAATATGTATTAGGAAGGTGATTATATTAATATTTTACTTAGCAATAGCAGTGATAAACCAATATATGAGCAGATAATATCTCAGGTAATTGCTCAGATAATAAGTGGGGAATTAAGTCCCGGAGATTCATTGCCTAGTATGCGTGCATTGGCAAAAGATCTTAGAATCAGTGTGATAACAACCAAGAGAGCTTATGAAGAATTAGAGCGTCTTGGTTATATAATTACATCGGTAGGAAGAGGCAGTTTTGTAGCTGAGACTAATACAGAACTTTTACATGAAGAGAAGCTAAAGATTATAGAAGAATATATTGGAAAAGCAGTTGAGGAGGCAAAGATAATAGGACTTAGCGAGGAAGACATAATAGAGATGGTAAAACTTAACTATGAGAATATTGATTAGACTGAAAGCCAGTTAGATTATTAATCAATAATGAAGGCAAGCAGATTACTTAGTAGTACTGAAAGCCAGTTAGATTATTAATCAATAATGAAAGCCAGTAGAATACTTAGTAGTACTGAAAGATGGGTAGATTATTAATTAATAATGAAGATAAGAGAATTAATTAGTAGTACTGAAAGCCAGTCAGATTATTAATTGATAATAATACAAGTAGATATTTGTATTAACAGATATTATAAAAATGAGAGAATGAATGAGGTAAAAGTATGGATTATGCATTAAAGCTTGAAAAAGTTAATAAGAGATATGGTGATTTTGAGTTGTCAGATATAACATTTTCCGTACCAAAGGGAAGTATTGTTGGTATGGTAGGCAAGAATGGAGCCGGAAAGACAACTACGCTAAAGGCAATACTTAATCTGATCAGTATAGATTCAGGTAAGATAGAAGTCCTTGGCAAAGAATACACAGACACACAGATTAGAGAAGATATAGGCGTTGTATTTGCCGATAGCGATTTTAACGAAGAATATAATAGTGTTAAAGTCAATTCGCTTATGAGAAAAATATATAAAAAATGGGACGAAAAATATTATTATGAGCTGTGTGACAGATTTGAGATTAGTAAAGAGAAGAAAGTAAAAGAGTATTCAAGAGGAATGAAGATGAAACTGAAGTTATGTGTAGCACTTGCACATCATCCAAGTCTATTATTGCTTGACGAAGCAACCAGTGGGCTAGATCCAATAGTAAGAGAAAATGTTCTCGATATACTATTTGAATATACAGAAAACGCACAACATTCGGTGATACTATCATCTCACATAACAAGTGATCTAGAAAGAATAAGTGATTATATTCTCTTTGTTGAGAATGGAAAAATCCGATTCTTTGAAGAAAAAGATACATTACTAGAGAGTTATGCAATTATACGCTGCAAGGAAGAAGATATTAAGCGTATACCACAAGAGATAATAAGAGGAACACAAAGAGGAAACTATGGATGCGATATTCTTATTAATAATCAGAATAATGTACCTAAGGATCTAATAACAGACAGAGTATCAATTGAAGATATAATATTATTTTTATCAAAGGAGAATGAACGATAATGAAGGGTTTATTATATAATGACTATATGTCAATACAAAAAGTTTTAAAGACGGTAGCAATTATAGTAGTATTATTTGGCACACTTGCAATAATGTCTGGTAATGTAATGTTTGCAGCTAGTTATATAGAAATAGTATTCGTCTTAATGGTTCCTATTAATATCTTTTACGCAGATGAAAAAAATAAATGGGAACAGTATGCATTCACAATGCCAATCTCAAAGAAACAATACGTTTTGGAAAAATATATTTTTTTCCTTATAGCGCAGTTATTCGGATATATTCTATCATACATAATTGTATTGTGTGCATATCTGCATAATAAGACAAGTGTGGATAATGATATATTTCCTATGATTAATGTTGTATCAGCGGTATCAATGTTCATCGCAATATTAGGAATTCCAATTCTGTTAAAATGGGGAGCAGAAAAAGGAAGAATAGCCTTAATAGCAATAATGATAATTCCTCTTATACTTATAAAGGCATTAGAAAGCAGTCATAAGCTAACAGGAGTATTAGATGCATTTGGAAAATATATAGTGGATACAAAAATAGTAGAAGTTTTTGAGGACACTTATGGATTAATATTATTTATCCCAATGCTCATACTATATGGAATATCATACCTGTTGTCACTCCAGATATATAAGAAAAAAGAATTCTAAATCAGATATTAAATGAGATTACTAGAGCAATTAAGTTATATTGAAAAAGCACCTACTATTTCAATATAGTAAAGATACAATTATCACAGATAATATTACAGTATCTGCAAGATACGAAGTAATAATATATAATATTATATATGTAACAGGAGATGGATGTACTAATAATAATCCTGCTGCATATACAATAGAAGATACAATACAGCTTGAGAATGTGACCAAATCTGGATATACATTCGAGGGATGGTATACAGAAGCTGAATATGTTAATAGAATAACAACCATTGAAAAAGGACACACAGGTGATATAACATTATATGCTAAGTTCACTAAAGTTAATCCAATACAGGATATTATAAAGAATGTTATTAAAGTTGTAAGTACAATTATAAAACATATCTTTGGATGGAGATAAAGAACTTAAGAAAACCGTCATATACCCGAATTATAAATTAATATAACGGATATATGACGGTTGATTACATATCTATATTGTAATGTTCTATCTAAGTTATCATTTTATTCATTAACATTAAAAATTATTTTAATTTGATAATACAAAATGTTTGTTAGTCAAAACAAGACTCTAGTTAAATCCTCTAAAACCTTTACCAATAATCTCACTGCTGTTAGTAATCATAATAAATGCAGTAGGTTCAGTCTTTTTAACAAAATTCCTAAGTTCAACAGCCTGACTTCTTCTCATAACAGTGAGAATTACAGACTTATTCTGATGGGAATATGCTCCTTGTGCCTGATAGACAGTAGCACTTCTGTCAAGTTCAGTATGTATAAAATCACATATCGGCTCAGGATTATTACATATAATTGTAAAATACTTACAAAGGTTGATATTCTCAATAGCTGAGTCAATGACAAGTGATTTTGCCATAAGACCACAAAAAGAAAACAAACCAGTCTCTGGATCAAATACAATAAATGCTGCAAGGGTAATTAAGAAATCTACTAAGAATAAAGCCATACCAATGTCAAAGTGAGTATATTTCTTAAGTATCATCGCAATAATATCAGTTCCACCACCAGAAGCATCCATATTGAATAATATCGCAGCACTAAGAGCAGGAAGTACAATGGCAAATACAAGCTCAAGTACAGGTTGTGAAGTTAGAGGATGGCTCATTGGAAAGAATTTTTCAAGTGCACTAAGTCCCAAAGATGATAATAGACTGACATATACAGTCTTAATACCAAAACTTGCACCAAGAAATATGAAACCAAGAACAAGAAGAGCAACATTTATAATAAAATTATAAGTACCTGCTGACAGATGAAATACCTTAGCAAGAATGACAGAGATACCTGTTACACCTCCAAATGAAAAGTTATTTGGAAATTTGAATACATAGACACCAACTACTAATAATATGGTAGCAATTGTAAGCATCGAGTATTCTTTGAGTTTGTCAATGACGACTTTTTTTGAAATCATAGTAATACTTTATTCTCCTTTTTAATCATAAGCGTCTTTTATGTCTGATTATTATTGGTTAGCAGATGTATAACTAACAACTGCAGGTGAATAATTAAAGCATGATATATATAATTGTTATCAGACACAACTTTTATTTTAACACATTGTATATGTAAGGTCAATTATAGGAAATGACTAAATATATTAAAAGATTTACCAATATTGATTAAGATTGTAAAGATTAATGTTAAATATGGCTAAGAAAATTAAGTTGGAAATCAACAGGATATAATTTGATAAAAAACTTAGGATAAACTATAAAAATAAACTATAAAATAATTATAAAATATATTAAAAAAGTGTAAAAAATTACGGCAATATTGTACTATTGTTCTTATTGGGATTATTGTATTTATTAGATTACTGTATTATGGTACTTATTAAAACTATTGTATTGTTAGATTAATAAAAATCATTAAATCATTATGGACGAAGTTATTAAATGCCCTAATGGTTCTTAGAAGTTCTTAAAAGTTCATTATATAAAAATCCAATGAAATTGAGTATTAAAGTGGGAATTGATATTACGTTATGCCTTATAGAGTATGAAAAAAGTTGTCACTATATATATATATATATATATATAGGTTGACGCAAAGCGTATGTGTTGTATACTATTATTATAGAAAAAGAATATAAATGTTAGATTAATTCATCAGTTTTTATTTATTATTAGTTATAAATTAAAAATTAAAAATAAAACCAAACAATAGCTTTTAAATTTTTAACTATATGTGGTAGGTAATAAGAGATGAATTATATACATTCTAAGATATTCTTTTGTCT
>SAMEA104315435__coassemble_672_pt1 | contig 23251 bp, 20 predicted proteins | sample SAMEA104315435__metabat2_low_PE_020 | metagenome-assembled genome bin SAMEA104315435 (sample SAMEA104315435) | gut metagenome | biome: Monkey gut; feature: monkey-associated habitat; material: faeces | place: China | collected 2013
TCCCTATTGAAGCATCACAGGGAGTATATTCAAGCGATTCAACTCCATTTGCAGATTGTGGAATTCCGGCTATATCATTTGCAAGAATAACACCACAGGGTGGAGGTTCAATTCATAGCAGATTTGACAGCATGAATATTCTTAATGAACATTTTCTTGAAGAAGATACAGAATTTATCACAAGATATGCAGAAACATTCGCTAATGCTTATGTATTCCCGGTTAAGAAAGAGATGCCGGATAAGATGAAAGAAGAACTTGATAAGTATCTTGGACGTGAAAAGGAAGATAAAAAAGAGTTAAAAGAAAAATAAAAACAGAGTGTGTTAGATTTAGTACGAGAGGAGATATAAAGATGTTAAAAATTGAGCATTTAACGAAAAAATATGGAGATAAGACTGCAGTTAAAGACATCACTATCCATATAAAGTCAGGTGAGATATATGGATTCATCGGTCATAATGGAGCAGGTAAGACAACAACACTTAAATCAGTTGTTGGAATTCTTGATTTTGAAGAAGGGGATATATTAATTGATGGTGAATCTATCAAAGAGAAGCCATTAGAGTGTAAGAGAAAGATAGCATATATACCTGATAATCCGGATCTGTATGAGTTCATGAGTGGTATAAAATATCTCAACTTTATAGCAGATGTATTTGGAGTAAGTGAAAGTGACAGACAGGAGAGAATCAGAAAATATGCAGATGCATTCGAACTTACATCAGATCTTGCACAGCCAATAGCATCATATTCACATGGTATGAAACAAAAACTTGCGATTATATCAGCATGGATACATGAGCCTAAACTCATTATTATGGATGAACCATTTGTCGGACTCGATCCAAAGGCAACACATATTCTTAAGACTATGATGCGTGAATTATGCGATAAAGGCGGAGCAATATTTTTCTCAACCCATGTTCTTGAAGTCGCAGAAAAACTGTGTGATAAAGTTGCAATAATTAAAAAAGGTGAGCTTATTCGCCAGGGAACAATGGAAGAAGTAAAAGGTGATGACAGTCTTGAAGAAGTATTTCTTGAACTTGAGGAAGAATCAGACAACTATAATGCATCAAAGGAGGTCTGATTAATGTTCGGAATATTATTAAAAAAAGAACTTATGGAGATCTTTCGTGCATATTTCTATGATGCTAAAAAGAATAAAAAACGTTCTAAGACATCAACAATACTTTTTATATGTATGTATGTACTTATTATGGTAGGAGTTCTTGGCGGAATGTTTGGATATTTTGCGTGTAATATATGTGAACCATTCAGTATAGTAGGCATGGGATGGTTATATTTTCTTCTGATGAGTATGATAGCGATAGCACTTGGTGCATTTGGAAGTGTATTCAATACATTTTCATGTCTATATATGTCTAAAGATAATGATCTGTTATTATCTATGCCAATACCGGTAAGAACAATAATGGCAGCAAGGATGATGACAGTATATATTATGGGACTTATGTATTCTGCTGTTGTAATTATTCCGGCAGTAGTTATATATTGCGTAGTAAATACACCGAATGCAGTTGTTATAATTGGTGGAATTATGCTGACATTTATAATATCAATGATTGTATTAATACTCTCATGTGTGTTAGGTTTTGTAGTGGCAAAGATTAGTACTAAACTTAAAAACAGAAGTTTTATTACAGTAATAGTCTCACTTGTATTTATAACATTGTATTATGTAATATATTTTAGAGCACAGGTTATAATACAGACATTAATCAGTAATGCAACAGTATATGGCAGTAAGATAAAAGGTGAAGCATATATTGTATATATGTTTGGACGAATTGGTGAGGGTGATATTAAGGCAATTATAGGTACGACAATTGTAATTGCGGCGTTATTTGCACTTACATATTATATAATGGCAAAAACTTTTATCGGTATTGTTACATCATCACCTAAGACTAAAAAAGTAGTATATAAGGAAAAAAAGACAGTTAAAAGAAGTATATCACAAGCATTGTTTTATAAAGAACTGGCAAGATTTACATCAAGTTCTGCTTATATGCTTAATTGTGGACTTGGAATAATTATGCTTATTATATGTGGTGGATTCATGGTAGTAAAAGCAGAACAGCTAAGAGCATTATTAGATGAAATTGCAACCAATGCAGGAAGTAGAATGGTTATTGTCGCAATAGTAGTGTGTGTTATAGCATCCATGAATGATATAGCAGAACCATCAGTATCGCTTGAAGGTAAGTCACTTTGGCTGTCACAGTCACTTCCGATAGATACATGGCAGATATTAAAAGCAAAACTTAATGTTCATATAATTCTTACAACAGTACCATCAGTTATATGTATAATATGTGCAATGTATGTTGTAAAAGCTGATATTATTATGGATATACTGGCATTAATAATGGTTGTATTATATATAATTATAACAGCTATGTTTGATCTTATTATAGGACTTAAGAGACCTAATCTTACATGGACTAATGAGACAACAGTAATTAAACAGAGTTTGGGCGTTATGATTGCTATGTTTGGAAGTTTTATATATGCATTGGCACAAGGCTTTATATATATAAATTTTGCCATGAATATACCAGCATGGATATATATGGTTCTTGATATACTATTTGGAATTATATTGGCAGGATTATTAGGTATGTGGCTAAAGAAACGTGGAACTAAGATATATAGAAGCCTTTAATATATAGAGAACATATATATAAAGAAAACTTTTATTAATGCTTAATTGAAAAATTTAATATAGAAATTAAATGATGCTTTGTAAGAATTACAAAAATTACAACAAATATTTGTCTTTTCATATATTGCAATAACAGTTTTTAGCTGATATAAATATATGCGTGAAAAGCAAAGGCGCTTGCAGTGATATCTGCAGGCGCTTTTTTTGTTATCAGCCAAAGGAAGAGAGGATACATATATGAGAGATGAGATGCTTGAACTTACCAGACAGATGGTTGCAATACCAAGTGTCAATACAACAGAAGGTGAGAAGAATATCGGATTGTTTATTGAGAGCTATCTTAGAGATATACCATATTTTAAGAAACATGAGGAATATATTATAATACAGCCATTAAAAAATGATTCACTAAATAGAAGAAATGTATTCGCATTAATTCGTGGTGAGAAAGATGATAATAAGAATACAATTATCTTCCATGGACATACAGATACAGTCGGAGTCGAAGATTATGGAGTATTTGAAGATTATGCATTTGATACTGACAGACTTATGGAAGCACTTAGAGAAGCAGATATTGATGAAGATGTAAAAAGAGATCTTAAGTCAGGTGATTATCTGTTTGGAAGAGGTGCATGTGACATGAAGAGTGGAGATGCAGTATTCATGGTACTTATAAAGCATATTACCGAACATATAGGAGAATTCTCAGGTAACATATTATTATCACTTAATCCGGTTGAAGAGAATCTTCATACAGGAATAATTGAAGGAATAGAAGTGATAGAAGCACTCAGAGAACAATACCATCTGAATTATATTCTTGCAATTAACAATGATTATACATGTCCTATGTATTCTGGCGATTCTAAGAGATATATCTATACAGGTGTTGGTGGCAAAGTTCTTCCTTGTTTTTATATTCGAGGAAAAGAGACACATGTAGGACAGTGCTTTGAAGGATATGATCCAGCATTATTAGCATCAGTTATTAATGAAGAGATAAGTTACAATGCAGATTATCTTGATAATTACAAAGGAGAATATTCACTTCCTCCGGTTTCGTTAAAGTTAAAGGATCTAAAAAACTGGTATAATGTGCAGACTGCTAAAGAAGCTTTTATATACTTTAATTATTTTGTACATAACGCAGGAACAGATGAGATAATTGATAAACTTGTAGATGCAGCTAAAAAATCATCGCAAAAGACAATAGATAAAATGAATGAGAGATATAAAAAGTTCTGCGAATTATCTGGCAAGGAATATACAGTAATAGATAATATATGGTCTGTTATGACATACAATGAACTTAATAAGATTGCTCACAATAAAAATAGTGATATAGATAAAGAAATTATAGAAGTTACAAAAGAATGTATGAAAAATAATATAGATAAGAGAGAGATACCAATATTCATCATTCGTAAGATGCTTCAGACAGCTAAGATATATGAACCTGTTGTTGTTCTATATTATGCTGCACCATATTGTCCACATAATACATTAAAAGATGAGAAAGCAGAAGATGTGAAACTTATAAAACAGCTTAAGAATATTACAGATGAGATAACTAAAGAGACAGGCGAAGAATATGATATATGCAGATTTTTCCCAAGTCTGTCAGACAGTAGTTATCTTGCTATGGATGATAGTGAAGAATCAGCAGAATGTCTTTATCGCAATTTTCCACAGATGGATATGTTATATCCGTTACCACTTAGCAAGATAAGAAGTCTTAATATAAAAGCAATTAATTATGGTGTATATGGTAAAGATGCTCATAAGTGGACTGAGAGAGTATATATACCATACAGTTTTGAGATATTGCCAAAGCTTATAATAAAGACGCTTACACAATTATTATAAGTATAATCAGCTTAATATAAGTACAATTATTATGACTGTATCAGCCAATAAAAAAGCTGAACCTCTATAACTATCATAAGATAATACTAAAGGGCGTTATAATACTAAAGAGTATTACGTAGCTAAAGAATATTGCGTAGTTAAAGAGTATTACATAGCTAAAGAATATTACATAGTTAAAGAGTATTACGTAATTAAAGAGTATTACGCAACTAAAAAATATTAAATAGTAAAAAACAATTAGGAGGACATATATATATGTTTGTAAAAAATGGAACAGGCAATTTGAAAAAGGTATTATTATCAAAACCTCAATTTTTAAAACCGGCACCAATTAATGAAATCGCAAAATTGTGGAAAGACACAACAATGGATGTATCTACAATGCTAAGAGAACATGAAGAATTCGTTAATGCATATAAAAAAGCCGGAATAGAAGTTGAATTCCTAGAACCTGATGAAGAAAGACCAAATTCAGTTTTTTCAAGAGATTTTGGTGGATGTGTAAAGGAAGGGTATATAATGGGCCGCTTTAAACTTGATATGCGATATAAAGAGCATGTTGATTATAAGAGACGTATGGAAGAACTTAATGTTCCAATGATTGGTGAAGTCAAAGAGGGCTTGTTTGAAGGCGGAGACTTTATGTTCATGAATGAGCATTGGGTAGCAGTCGGAATGGCAGACAGAACTAATGAAGCCGGTCTTAAAGAGATAAAAGCAATTCTTGAACCACTTGGTTATGAAGTTACTGGTGTACCGGTAAAACAAGAGTATCTACATCTTGATATGTGTTTTAATCTTGTAGATGATCATATCGCTGTTGCTTACAGAGATGGACTTCCATTAGAATTCAGAGAATTATTAACAAAGCGTGATATTGAGATAGTTGATGTTCCCGAAGAAGCAATATTCTTACATGGATGTAATCTTCAGTCAATCGGAAGCCACAGAGTAATGTCACTTAAGAGAAATACAAAAGTTAATGAAGAACTTGCAAAAAGAGGAATGGATATAATAGAACTTGATATTACTGAGATTCTTAAAGCAGGTGGTGGACCACATTGTATGACATTCCCGATTATAAGAGAATAGATTATCGTAAGAAGACTAAATTAATTACAAGTATCGATTATAAGCATTAATTACAGGTATTAATTACAAGTATTGATTATAATCATTAATTACAAGTATTGATTATAAGTATTAATTACAGGTATTAGTTATAAGTATTAATTACGGATATTAATTAGATATATTGTCAGAGATGTTGATAAAGTTAGAGAATTAAAAATATTGATAGTTAGATAGGAGAAGAAGAAAATGAGTATATTTTTAGTAGATGAATATAAAGATATGGAGCCTTATGTTCCAGGAGAACAGCCAAAAGATAAACCATATATAAAACTTAATGCCAATGAGACATCTGTACCACCTTCACCAAAAGTATTTGAAGCAATATCAAAGAGCGAGATATGGAATATGAGCTATTATGCAGATCCACATTGCCATGAGTTCAGACAGGCAGTTGCTGAAGTCTATGGAATAACAGAAGATGAAGTATTCGTAGGTAATGGTGCGGATGAAGTATTGAGTTTCGTTCTTATGAGCTTTTTTAGACGTGGTATGAAGATATATTTTCCTGATATAACTTATGGTTTTTATCGTACTTATGCTAAGACATACGGTCTTGATATGGAAGAGATTCCAGTCAAAGATGATTTTTCAGTAGATATTAATGATTATATGGAACTTGATGGAGATATTATTCTTGCTAATCCTAATAATCCAACAGGACTTATGGTACCGGTGGAAGATATAGAAAGATTAGTTAAGAAGAATCCTGATAGAATGGTTATTATTGATGAAGCTTATGTTGATTATTGTGGCGAGAGCTGTCTTCCACTTGCAATTAAGTATCCTAATCTTGTAGTGGTAAGAACTTTTTCCAAATCAAGAAATATGGCTGGTGCACATGTAGGATTTGCTGTTGCATCTAAAGAGATTATTGAAGATATGAATAAAATAAAATTCTCATTTAATCCATTTAATCTTAATTCAGTTACAATGGCAGCAGGAATAGCAGCAGTTAAAGATACAGATTATCTGAAAAAATGTGTGATTAGAGTTATTAATACCAGAGAAAGATTTACTAAAGAGCTTGAGAATATAGGATTTGAAGTTATACCATCAAAAGCTAATTTTGTATTCTGTAAGCATGAAGATATTAAATCTCAGGTTCTATGTGATAGATTAAAAGAAGAAGGAATATTAACAAGACATTTTGCAGATGAGAGATTAACAGATTATCTTAGAATTACAATAGGAACAGATGAAGAGATGATGGTTGTACTTATTACAATTAAGGAGATTCTTGCTGATATACATAAGACTCTGGTTACAGCACAAGAAGTTGCAATCTAATAGATTTGATTAGATAATAGAAAGATTATGTTCTGTTGCGATTTGGAATTAGGCAAGTAAGTGATTGTATTAAAGTAGTGTGAGGAAATATATGATTAAGAATAATAAAACTAGAAAAATAGTGATATGCGATTATGAAAATGCAATGGAGAATGATTATGAACCAACGATAAGAAGTATAAAAAAAGCTCTTAAAGAAAGTGATGAGAATTATTCAGTTAGTGAGATAAGAGAAGATGGTAAAGAGAATTGTAACATAGTCCATGCAAAAGATGATATTATAGATATTGTAACAGAAAAAGATAATATAAAAATAGATACAGTATGCTATAAAAATATAGAAGGATTGATTGAGAATATCAAAGATGCTGATGGAATAATTACAGGTTTTCTTGAGATTGGTGAAGATATCCTTAAGTATGCACCGAGATTACAATGTATATCAGTAAGTGGTGTAGGATATTCCAATATTGATGTTGAAGCAGCAAAAAGACATGGTGTTACAGTATGTCATATAAAAGAGTATTGCACAGAAGAAGTAGCTGAGCATACATTGGCACTTATTAGTGCGCTTAATCGCAATCTGAAATATTATAATAAAAATATAGAAACAGAGTATGAATGGAAATATCATACAATTAGTGGTGGAAGAAATCTTAGTAGTCAGACATTAGCTATATTCGGTTTTGGCAAGATTGGAAAAAGAGTTGCAAAGATTGCAAAAGCTTACGGAATGGAAGTTATAGCAGTAGATCCTTATGTACAGTCAAATGATGCTCTGATAGAAGAAGCTGCTAATATGGGCATTAGTATAGTATCTTGTGATTATGCACTTCATAATGCAGATATTATTACTAATCATATGAACCTTACACAAGATAATTATCATTTTTTTAATAAAGAGAGATTTGAGAAGATGATAAAAAAACCACTTTTCATTAACGTAGGACGAGGAGGAAGTGTAAGTGAAGAAGCACTTATAAATGCACTTGATAAAGGGATGATAAGAGGTGCCGGACTTGATGTATTAGAAGAAGAGAATCCTATTCTTAAGACGAATAGATTGTTAGGAAGAAGTAATGTGATAATCACACCTCATAGTGCGTTTTATAGTGAAGAATCAATGGAAAAATTGCAGACTATAAGTGGAGCTAATATGGGATATGTACTTGGTGGAAGAATAGAAAAAGCATACGAGACAGTATAAGGAGTGAGCAATATGAATCTTGTTATTACACTTACTTTTAAGATATTAATTCTTGTGATAATTGGCTATATAGCAAAGACTATAGGGATTATTGATGATGTAGGCAAGGATACATTATCGTCGCTTTTAGTTAATCTTTTTCTTCCAGTAAGTATGATAGCATCATCACAGCAGGAGTTTGATATAACACATCTTAGAGGTGTTGCAAGTGTAGCTTTAATTGCATTAATATATTATATTATTACATTTTTAATCGGAAGAATAATCGCCAGAATATGTGGAATGGATACTAATAAGAGTGCAATGTTTATATTACTTATTGCATTTGCAAATACCGGATTTGTTGGGATGTCTGTTCTAACAGAGTTAATAAGTGAGACAGGTACATTATATGGAGCGATATATAATTCAGTATTTGATATATTATATTTTTCTTATGGAATTAGCATTATAAGTAGTGAAGGAAGATTTGACAGAGGAAAGATTATCAAAAATCCAATGATATGGATTGCGATTATAACAACAATTCTGTATGTGATACCATATAGAATGCCTGCAGTTATGACAGATTCGCTTAATCTTGTGGGTAATTGTATGATGCCGGTGTCAATGATTATAATAGGTGCAGAGATTGCTAATATGAATATCAGACAAGTCCTAACGGATAAGGCATCTTATGGAGTGAGTCTTATAAGAATGTTGATAATTCCATCTATCACATTAGGAATAATGAAACTTTTTAATGTGAATTATGAAGTTATGGTGACAGCGACAATACTTGCAGCGATGCCAAGCGGTTCACTTAATGTGATTATGGGACAAAAATATAATAATAATGCTCAATTTGCAGTTAAAGTGGTTATGCAAAATACAATAATTATGATAGTGACATTGCCGATATTTGCATATCTTATTATGCGTTGATATATCATGTTTGCTTAACTGGCGAAGAAAAGTATAATAAAATATGATTGACAAAAATATGGAAGTTGATAGAATGAAAAAGAATAAATTATACAATAAATTAAAAACCAGATTATACATTATACAGGAGAGTGAATAGTATGAACAGAGTATATATAGTTGAAGACGATAGAATAATCGCAAGAGAAGTCGCTACATATCTTGCGAAGTGGCAGTATGAGTGTATGTGTACTAAAGATTTTCAGAAGATAAATGAAGAAGTTAGTGAATACAAGCCGGATATAATACTCATGGATATCAAACTTCCATATTATAATGGATTCTATTGGTGTGCAGAAGTGAGAAAGACATCACAAGTACCAATAATATTCGTATCATCAGCAGATGATAATATGAATATTGTAATGGCGATTAATATGGGAGCAGATGATTTTATATCAAAGCCTTTTGATCTTCAGGTGCTGACTGCGAAGATTCAGGCTGTTCTAAGGAGAAGTTATGGTGCAGTTCTTACTTCACATACAATAGAATATGGTGATGTATCACTTAATCTTGATGATACAACAGCAACAGCTAATGGTAATAGAATAGAACTTACCAAGAATGAATTTTTAATACTTAAGATTCTTATAGAGAACAGTAATAAGGTTGTAAGCCGTGAAGAGATAATGGAACGATTATGGGGGAATGATGAATTTGTTGATGGTAATACACTTACTGTTAATATGACAAGACTTCGTAAGAAGATAGAAGCAGCAGGTGTTAAAGATTATATTGTTACGAAGAGAGGAATGGGATATATAATTGGAGAATAAGCAATTTTTTAAAGATAATAAAGGTTTCATATATGTATTTCCATTTTTTTTAGTAATAACTATATTAGTTGCAAGTCTGTATGAAGTGAATAAGGAATATATATTTTATTTTATTACTTTTTATATAATATCGTATATAATTGCAATGGTAATGCAATATATGAACCACAGAAAAAATCTTGAATTATATAAACAGCAGATTGAATTAATTAATAAAGATAAAGATAACAGTGATATAGATAAGATAAGAGAGAATGAAGATTTTTTTGCACTTTGGACGCATCAGATTAAGACACCAATATCTGCACTTAATATACTTCTTCAGGCTGATGACATCAATAAGAGTGAATGTAGAGAAGAACTTATTAAGATAGAAGATTATGTGAATGTGGCACTTGGATATATAAGATATGACAATATGGGGAATGACCTTGTACTTGAAGAATATAGTCTTAATGAGATTGTAAAAAATGTAGTTAAGAAGTATGCACCGGTATTCATATATAATCATCTCACTATTAAGTTTGAGAATCTTGATTATAAGATACTTACAGATGACAAATGGTTTTCTTTTATACTTGAACAAGTATTATCTAATGCACTCAAATATACGAAAAATGGTGGAATAAAAGTATCAGCATCCGATTGTGATGGAGAAATAAAAGTTAGAATCAGTGATACAGGAATTGGCATTAAAAGTGAAGATATACAGCGAGTATTTGATAAAGGATTCACAGGTTATAATGGAAGAATGGATAAAAAAGCAAGTGGCATAGGGCTATATCTTAGTAAGAAGATATGCGAGAGCCTTGGACATAAGATTAGTATAGAATCTAAGATAAATAGTGGAACAACTGTGATAATTACTATAACTAAAGACAGACTTAATAAGTCAGATCTTATAAAAAACTAATTGTTAGGTAATCAGGAGAGCTAATTAATAGATATCCTTACAAAATTGTAAGGTAGCTAAGAAGAAATGTAAGCTAATGAAAGTGCTTTACATTTCTTTTTTTGCTATTATTAATGATGTAAGGCAGGTGTAAGAGAAGAGGTTGTTATGAAGTAAGCTATAATTAATGTATAGCAAGAAAACATCTGCAATCATATAAAGCATAGATAGATGGAGGAGAAATATATGTCACTTTTAGAAGTTAATCATGTTAAAAAGGTATATAAAACAAGAATGGGTGGTGATGAAGTCACTGCACTTAAAGATGTACATTTTACAGTAGAAAAAGGCGAGTTCGTAGCTATTATGGGTGAGTCAGGAAGTGGTAAGACGACACTTCTTAATATTCTTGCAGGTCTTGACAGCCCTACTAATGGCAGAGTATTAATTGACGGTAAAGACTATACAACACTTAAAGATAATGATAAAGCAATGTTTAGAAGAGAAAATCTTGGATTTATATTTCAGGATTTTAACCTGCTTGATAACTTCTCACTTGAAGATAATATTAAGTTACCACTTGTTCTTGGCGGAGAGAATCATACTAAGATGAATGACAGAGTAATTCCTATTGCTAAGACACTTGGAATAGATGGTATTTTAAAAAAATATCCGTATGAAGTATCTGGAGGACAAAAACAAAGAACAGCAGTAGCGAGAGCAATTATTACAAGACCACATATATTATTGGCAGATGAGCCGACAGGTGCGTTAGATTCAAAATCTTCAACTAATCTGCTTAAGTTATTAAGAAAGATTAATAAAGAAGGTCAGACAATTCTTATGGTAACGCATAGTAATGTCGCTGCAAGTTATGCAGACAGAGTGATGTTTATTAGAGATGGAAAAGTATTTAACCAGATATATCGTGGAGACATAAGCAGAGAAGAGATGCTAGATAAGATATGTGATTCTGTCAGTGTGCTTATGAGAGGAGATGATGAGAGTGAACAGTAAATTGCTTACAAGACTTACACTAACAGGTATGAAGAATAATAGAAAGAGACTTATACCATTCTTAATGGCTGCAACTTTTACGATAATGATATTCTATATTCTTACATCACTTGCATATACTCCATACATAATAAGTAATGGGGAGGAAGCATTCTATGGAGCAGGGACAATAGCAAATATGCTTAAAATTGGAAGTCAGATAGTAGCATTCGTATCAGCGATATTTATAATATATGCTAATCAATTTGTTATGAAAAGCCGTAAAAAAGAGATGGCACTGTATGGTGTACTTGGAATGTCTAAGAGAAATATTACATTTATAATGATACTTGAAACAGTGATTAATATTCTTATAACTGTAGGAATAGGAATTCTTGCAGGAACTTTTCTTAATAAGATATCATTGCTTATATTATATAAGATAATAAAACAGACACCGGTTAATGGAATATTGTTTGAAACTAAGGCACTTATTAATACAGTAGTATTATTTGGAATAATATTCTTAATATGTCTTATAATTAATGTAGCATCAATTCGTGTTGGTAATCCAATTACTATGTTAAAAAGTGATAAGACAGGAGAAAAAGAACCAAAAGTAAAAGTATTCACATTTATAATTGGTATAATTACACTTGGAGCCGGATATTATATTGCACTTGCGACACATTCAACATTTGCAGCAGCGCAGACGTTAATTATAAGTATATTGCTTGTAATAATTGGAACATATTGTCTTTTTATAGCAGGAAGTATATTCATACTTAAGATGCTTAAGAAGAATGAACGTTTTTATTATAAGACAAGAAATTTCATAAGTGTATCCAATCTTATATATCGAATGAAGCATAACGCAGCAGGTCTTGCCTCAATATGTATACTTTCAACAGCAGTTATACTTCTTCTTACATGTGGTTCATCACTTATGTTACTTGGCGAGAATAATATTAATAATATGTATCCTACAGATGTAAGAGTAGAATTTGAAGATGATGAGAAGAAACCAGAAGAATATTATACTAATATTATCAATAATGCGATAAAAAAATCTGATGTTAATAATGCAGAACTTATATGTAGACAGTATGAGAGCATTATGTTAACAAAAGAAGGTGATTCGTATATATATATCAATTATTTGGGAGATATTGATAATAATAAAGATGTATATATGGTTGCACTTGATGATTATAACAGATATATAGATAAAGATATAAAACTTGCAGATGATGAGATATTAGTATATACAACTGATGAAGAATACAAAGAGAATAATCAGAACATTATGAATATCTGTGATCATCAATATAATGTGGTTGGTGAAGCAGATTATAAGGCATTACATTATATATTTGATCCAACAATGGCTCTTTTTGAGAGATATATTATAGTATTTAAGAATGAAGAAGATATAGATAGTATTATATCAGGAAATACGCTTACTATGAATAATAGTGAGAAACAGACATATATAGGATATGATATTAAAGGTACTTTAGATAAAAATAGTATGAATATATTCAAAGAAACGGTTAATAGTATAGATGGCAATGCTACAGTAAGTTTTAAAGAAGAAGAGAGAACATTTTTTTATAATATATATGGAGGAGCTTTTTTCGTAGGAATATTCATGGCTATATTATTCCTTATTGCTACTGTTATGATTATATATTATAAACAGATGTCAGAAGGTTATGAAGATCAGAAGCGATTTGAGATTCTTGCGAAAGTAGGACTTACAGAGAGAGAAGCTAAGAAGACGATAAAAAGACAGGTTATGATATTATTCTTTATGCCGGTTATAGCAGCAATTATTCATTCAGTTGTGGCAACAGGAATTATAAGATTGTTCCTTAGAATGATATTAGTAGTCGATTCAACAGTATTTGCAGCAGCGATAGGAATTGTATGTATTATATTCTTTGTCATATATGCAATCGTATATAAGATTACATCAGGTCAGTATTATAGAATTGTATATGCGAATGTTAGATAAAACATAAAAATGTGTGAGATGAAAGTCTCACACATTTTTATTGTTAGATTATAAAAAACCGAGTTTTATAATAAATCGCTTCCGTCAGGAATCTTTGATATTATAGTGCGATTGATACGGAATAAGAATATCAAAGATACTATGAGAGATATAACCTCCGCAATAGGGAATGCCCACCATACAACATGAAGTCCACCAATCTTAGCAAGAATATAAGCTGCAGGTATTAATACAACAAGCTGACGCATAATTGACACAATCATACTGAATACTGCTTTGCCAAGAGCCTGGAATACTGTACCACATACGATACAGAACCATGCTATAAGGTAGTGGATACCAATAATTTTAAGTGCCGGAATACCGATTTTTAACATATCATCAGAAGCATCGAACATTCCAAGAAGTACCTGTGGAATCCTTTCAAAACATACAAAGCCTATGAATGTAAGACAAAAAGCAACTATAAGGCTTAACTTTATTGTCTTTAGCATACGTTTTCTGTTCTGCGCACCATAGTTATATGCAATAATAGGTGTAATACCATTATTGAGTCCAAACAGAGGCATAAAGAAGAAACTTTGCAATTTGAAGTATACACCGAATACAGCAGTAGCTGTTGATGAGAATTCGATAAGAATTCTGTTCATTGAGTAAGTCATAATAGAACCAATAGACTGCATAATTATTGAAGGAATACTTATTGAGTATATCATAGCAATAATCTTGCCATTTGGTCTAAATGAACTGAGATCAAGTTCAATCTCATCATTGAAGTTGTGATTGCAACTACATGCAACAATAGCGGCAACACATTGTCCTACAACAGTTGCTATAGCAGCACCTGTTACGCCCATCTTAGGACATCCAAAAAGTCCAAAGATCATAATAGGATCAAGAATAATATTAGTGATAGCCCCGCATAACTGAGAAGTCATACTGAATATAGTTCGTCCTGTAGATGTAAGCAATCGTTCAAAAAATACCTGAGCAAGAAGACCAAAAGAGAACCACATAACAGTGCTTAAGTAGTCAATTCCCATATTCATAATCTCTTTATCTGCGTTTTTGATCTGACTTGCATAAAAAGGTTTTACAATTGTAAATCCGAGTATTAAGAATACAATATAGCTTAAAAAATAAAGAAATGCTGCATTAGAAGCAATCTTATTAGCTTTTTTGGTATCATGCTCGCCAAGAGCCTTAGAGAGTAATGCATTCATACCAACACCTGTACCGGTTCCGACAGCAATAAGAAGTGTCTGAAGTGGAAAGGCAAGTGATACAGCAGTAAGGGCATTCTCTGATAGTTTGGCAACAAAGATACTGTCAACAATATTGTAAAGTGCCTGTACAAGCATGGAAATCATCATTGGAAGCGACATATTAAATAATAGTCTGCCAATAGGCATGGTTCCCATTTTATTTTCTGCTACGACAGCAGATGTGTTTTCCTGATTCATAATTTCTCCAATCTGTTATAAATAATTATAGTAAGAACAGATATATATCTTGTTCTTATATATCTATATAAGTTCTTATATACCTGCTCTAAATATCAATTAAGAATAATATCACGATAGTTAAGCAGTTACAAGAACTAATTAGCATAGTCAGTTTTAGTTGTCTGTTGCAATTCATAGATAGTATCAGTCATAAGTTTTCCAATTGTATGTATAGCTTCAATTTCACTTTGCAGCCAAAGTCTTTTATAACCACAGTTATTAATGCCTAATGTACCTATGATCTTTCCATTTTTGTGAATGAGAACCTGAAGAAGCGTCTTAACTTTCATACGTTTAAGTTCGCTTTTTACAGGTTCAACAGACTGTTCAATATCAGTACAGAAGAAGATGGAATCACTATTAAAACATTTTTTCTCATATTCATGCCCGGACATCCTAAGATTAGGCGTTATATTATAATCATCATTTTGTGAATAAAAATAAGATTTACCAATCTGCATCTCATCTTCTGTATAGCAGCTTGCATAAGCTCTTGTAACATCAAAAGCATCAACAATCAGTTTTGAGATCTTCTCGATTGTAGTCTTAGGATCTTCCCTTAGAGCAAGTTCGTCTATAACAGCATCGAGAAGAACTTTAGTAACAGAGAAACCACTATCACCAAGTTGTACAATATGATTACGGACACGTTTCGTCTGGCTGCTATTATTATAAGAAACATTTTTCTTATCAGTGTTTTTACCAAATAGTGAGAAGCAGTTCTTACCTTCAAGTTTTGACTGATATAGCGCAAGATCAGCCATCTTATACAGTTCGCCGTAAGTATGCCCTTTTTCGGTATCTGAGAATGCGATACCAATGCTTAATGATATGTTATAATTTTGATGTTCTTTTTCATATTTTTCTTTAATAGTCTTGCATAGAGTATCAGCTTTATTACATAGAACATCTCTAGAGATGTTCATTACAAAGATCTGATATTCATCGCCACCGATTCTGCCGCAGAAGAAATCCCCTATAAATAGAGATTTGATAGTATCTGCGATATCAATTAATAACGCATCACCAAGCATATGACCGAACGTATCATTAACATATTTAAAATTATCGACATCAATAATAAGCATAGCAGCCTGATCAGTATCGCTCATCTTATTTAGCTGCTTGGTTATCCATGTCTCCATACCATATCTGTTATATAATTTTGTAAGGGAATCAATGTGTGCTGCTTCCCATAAAGCTCTTAAGGCATCTGGATCATTTTGATATATATTCCAGTTTATTTGCATTATGTTCACTCCTAGTATTATTTTCGCAACTGTTTTTATAACAATCGTTTCCATTGTAACACTTATTTAATAAAAAATCTTCACTTTTTACAAATATTTCTTGGATAGTTACTTATCGGCAGGAAAAATATGAAAAAAATAGGATGTTCACTTGTATGGATGAAAAAAGATATAGCTGACATTGATATTCTTAATTAGTGGTGATATACTCTAATTAGATGTGACTAATCAAAATTAGGAGGAATATATAATGAGAGTATATGAGTATGGAGATTTGGATAAACCAGTTATCATGTTGTTTCCCGGAACATGCTGTTATTGGAAGTCTAACTTTGGACATGTGATAGGAGAACTAGAGAAATATTTTCATACATTAATAGTAAGTTACAGTGGATTTGATGAAAATGAAAATACAACTTTTGTATCAGAGATTGATGAGACACAGAAGATTGAAGCATATATTAGAGAGAATTTTGGCGGAAAAATATATGCAGCATACGGATGTTCACTTGGTGGTTCTGTTGTGTCACTTCTTGTAAGTCGTAAGAATATACATATAGACCATGCGATTATAGGTTCTAGTGATATGGATCAGGCACCAAAGTGGTTAGCTAAGATAGAGACAGCTATCATGATGCCATTTTTTTATCCGTTTATTACTGGAAAAGGTGGAAAAGGACTTAAGAAGATATTCGATAAGAAGATGAATCAAGGCGGTGATAGTTCCGAATATATTAAGAAATTTGTAGAGATTATGGGAGTTGATGGGAAGACAGATCTATCATTTATAACGAAAAAGTCAATGAAGAATCAGTTTTGTACAGACCTATATACAAAAGTCGGTGAACATATAAGTGTACCGGGAACTGTGATACATGTATTCTATGCTAAAAAAATGGGTGAAAAATATCTTGAAAGATATAAACGATATTTTAATAATCCGGATATTATACCATTTGATTTACAACATGAAGAACTTCTGTTAGATGCTAAGAGATGGACAAAAGAAGTATGTAAAGCATGCAATATTGCATAGATTTACAAGTACTTTTAATAATCTTAGACAGATGAAAATCTACATTTTATATATTTGAAAATTCAATAAGGTAATCTGTGATACATGGATTAATATGTGTCAATAAAAACACGCTTGCGTTAAGTGTACATCGTAATGGTACTAAGTTAGTTTATCATGCATCTACGATGTAGAGGCTCACTAAGTGCAAGCGTGTTTTGTTAATGATATATACTCCTGCAATTTTAGACATCCTATATATGAGTTTTGCATAATTATATGAGGTTGCTGATAATATTTTTTATATTAATTAAACTTTTCTTTATAATTATTGCCCCATTCTTGCATTGCATCAAGTATAGGTCGCATAGACTCACCAAGTTCGCTAAGAGCATATTCAACTCGTGGTGGAACTTCAGGATATACAGTTCTTGTGATAATTCCGTCTTCTTCCATGGAACGAAGGCTGTCGGTTAAGACTTTCTGGCTTATACCATCGAGATTCTTCTTAAGCTCATTAAAACGCCAAGGTCTCATAAGAAGATTACGGATAATAAGTAACTTCCATTTACTTCCAATAAGTTGAACTGTAGTCGCTACAGGACATTCTGGTAATTCGTCTTTGGTTAACATAATATAACATCCCCTTTCTTGTATATAATTCTATAAGTAATTGTAAGATTACTGATTATAATATAATAAAATTCTTAATGTCTATTTGTAAATGTAAAGTTAGCAATTACTTAATATAGTTCCATAAGTATCAAATATTATATAAGTATCAAATATAATGTAACATACAAAATAGTATCCGTCTATAAGTTACAAAAAGGTTACTATGTAATAAAAAAGTGCGTACTTTTACATACATATATTAAATGATAGTATAAAGGTGCAACAGGGGAAACCCATAAAAATCATAATATATAGGAGGTACTAATATGGCATTATCAAACATTAACGAATGGAACAAAGAGGAAGATAAGAAACCAACAGCATGTGGAAGTGCGTGTGGAGCATCGGACAAAGAAGAGAAACCGGCAGCATGTGGAAGTGCATGTGGAGCATCGGACAAAGAAGAGAAACCAGCAGCATGTGGAAGTGCATGTGGAGCATCAGACAAAGAAGAGAAACCGGCAGCATGTGGAAGTGCGTGTGGAGCATCAGACAAGTAGAGATTACATAATAGTATCGTACAAAATAATAAGACGATGTCTATATGAAAATGTAATTTTGTAATTATTTAAACAATATTTATTAAGAGAAAGGAGAAGGATGGGATGAGTCAGTATTTTTCATTTCAGTGGCACATAACAGATGAGTGCGATCAGCGTTGTAAACACTGTTACATTTTTTCAGGAGGTGGATGTAAACAACTTAATAGCATGACTTATGAACAGATGCAGGAAGTTATAGCTAATTGTGAAGATTTTTGTAAAGTTTACAATAGACTACCTTATTTTTATATTACTGGTGGAGATCCTATCCTTCATCCTGATTTTTGGAAACTGATGGTATTGCTTAAGAGTAAGAATATACCATTTACACTTATGGGTAATCCATTTCATCTTAATGACGAGATATGCAGAATGTTAAAAGTATGTGGATGTGAGAAATATCAGATGTCACTTGATGGGATGAGAGAGACTCATGACTGGTTCAGAAAACCTGGAAGTTTTGATCTTACAATAGAGAAGATAGGTTGTATTAATCGTGCCGGAATTAAGAGTGTTATTATGAGTACAGTATCTAAGACTAATATGGATGAGATACCAGATATTATTGATGAAGTTGTAAAAGCAAATGTTACAGTTTTTGCATTCTCACGCTATGTTCCGACAGGTGGAGAAGTTGACACTAGTATGACACCTCTAGAATATAGGCAGCTTTTAGAGATATGTGATGCCAAATATAAGGCATATAAAAAAGCGGGATGCAAGACTTATTTTAATAAAAAAGATCACCTTTGGACTCTGTATGAATATGAAAATGGTGAATTTATATTACCGGAGAGTGCTAAAAAAGGTATGATATATGGAGGATGCAACTGCGGAAATTGTCATATTACAATATCATCTAATGGAGATGTGATGGCATGCAGGAGAGTTATGGATAGCAAAGTTGCTAATATATTTGAAGAACGTCTGGCAGATATATGGATAAGTCAGATGGAGCAGTATAGAGATTATGACAGATTTACAAAGTGTAGCAAATGTGAGTTAAAGGCATGGTGTAGAGGATGTCCTGCAGTAGCGAATGGAACAAGTGGTGATTATTATGCACCAGATCCACAATGTTGGAAAGTTAATAATGATATTACGGGTGAGCTGCTAACAAATTAAAAAATTATATAAGGGGTAATGAGTATGGATATACAGATATGTTTAAAAAAGATGCAGTTAGTAGGTGTACTTGCATTTGCAACAGTAGATAGAGATGGTGCACCACAGATTAGAAATATCAATGCAATACATTATGAACCTGATGCATTATATTTTTTTACAGCAAGAGGTAAGAATTTTTGTAGGGAATTAATAGATGATGGAAGAGTTCAGATTCTATGTTATACAAAATATAAAGAAATGATAAGATTATCAGGTAAGGCTTATGTAGTTCCGGATAATGAGCAAGCAAAGTGGAGAGATAAGATATTTGAAGAACAGCCATATCTTAGTAATGTATATCCGGGAAGTACTAGAGAGATAGGGATAGTTTTTTGTATTAATAAAGCAGAGGTTGAATATTTTAATCTTGGTGTTAAGCCAATATTTAGAGAAACATATAGTCTTGGCAATGTTGAAATACATAAAAAAGGATACTATATAACAGATTCTTGTATAGGTTGTGGCACATGTACTACAAGATGTCCACAACAATGTATTGAAGTGAAGAATAGTGAAAATCTGTCATATATAATTAATCAGAATAACTGCCTTCATTGTGGAAACTGTTATGAGAACTGTCCTGTTAATGCTATTATCAGAGAAGAGTGATATTCACATATCGTGGGATTATTATCCTACTTTTATGCTCATATCGGGGCGGCTCCCAAAGCCTTTCAACCACCTATGAGCAAGCTCACGTGGTTTTAGACCTTTTGAGCCTGGCATCTAAATAATTATAATATTATATAAATGGAGTGAGATATATGACACAAGATGAGAGACGCATGTACCTGATTCAAAAGTTGCTTAGCGAGAGAAAAGAATATAGCAATATAAAGATACCTGATGATACAGATGCGAAAAAGACACTTCTTCGTTCACTTATGAATGTTAGAATGGCAATGGATACAGATGATGAATTACTAGCAGTTCAAGACGAGTATCTAAGAGAAGAGATTGTAAATAAAGGCATTGTTACAATACAGAATATGGATGAAGTCTTAGATGATATCTATATCTGGAGAGGAGATATAACGAGAGTCAAGGCAGATGCGATAGTTAATGCTGCTAATAGTGGAATGACGGGCTGCTATGTTCCGAATCATAATTGCATTGATAATTGTATTCATACTTATGCAGGAATGGAACTTCGTAATTATTGTGCTGATATGATACGCAGGCAAGGACACGAAGAAGCGACAGGTGAAGCGAAGATTACATCGGCTTACAATCTTCCATGTAATTATATAATTCATACAGTAGGTCCTATTGTGCAGGGAAGACTTAAGAGTGAACATGAAGAACTTTTAAAAAAATGCTACGAATCATGTCTATTGCTAGCACAGGATAATCATATTAATAGCATTGCATTTTGTTGTATATCAACGGGTGTATTTGGATTCCCAAATGAGAGAGCAAGTAAGATTGCTGTCAATACAGTAATGAAATATAAGCGAAGAACGAAGTCTAAGATGAAGGTGATATTTAATGTTTTTAAAGAAGAAGATGAAAAATTATATAGAAGAGAATTTGAAAGACAAATCACAAGATAAGTTGCATTATGATTCACAGACTCAATTAATAAAAAAAGAATTAGAAAGTAAGATTCAGAATAACGATTTTGAAAAAAAGAAAACTTTTATAAATTCAAAAATAGCTCAGGCAGATGCAATTGTAATCGGAGCAGGAGCAGGTTTGTCAACAGCGGCAGGATTTACTTATAGTGGTGAGCGATTTGAAAAATATTTTCCTGATTTTAGAAATAAATATGGGCTTTTTGATATGTACTCCGGTGGATTTTATGACTATGATACACTTGAAGAATATTGGGCATATTGGAGTAGATATGTATATATAAACAGATATATGAATCCGCCAACAGATTTGTATAAGAAGATATATAATATAGTTAAAGATAAAGAATACTTTGTGCTTACAACAAATGTTGATCATTGCTTTCAAAAAGCAGGATTTGATAAAGATAGATTATTCTATACACAAGGAGATTATGGTCTTTTTCAATGTAGTAAACCATGTCACTATGAGACTTATGATAATGGAGAAGTTATAGAGAAGATGGTACTAAGTCAAGGTTTTATAATTGATAATGGAATACTTGAAAAACCTGCGGGTTCAGTTATAAAACGAACCATTCCGACAAGTCTTATTCCACATTGTCCAAAGTGCGGCAGGCCACTTAGTATGAATCTTCGTGCTGATAGTACATTTGTACAGGATGAAGGATGGAAAGTGGCGGCTATAAGATATGAGGATTTTATAAAAAAGCATAAAAAAGAGCATATAGTGTTTGTTGAACTTGGTGTTGGCTATAACACACCTGGAATCATCAAGTATCCATTTTGGCAATATACATATAATTTGGAGAATGCATTTTATATATGTATTAACAAGGGACAGTCATATATACCTAAAGAGATTGAAGATAAATCGATAGGAATTGATGGTGATATAGCTGATATTGTAATAAATACTTATTAAAAAAATTAAAGTATAAAAAAAGGAAAATAACTTGACAGCATATTAATGATATGATACTTTGATAAAGTGTTAAATAACTCTCTGGAGAAACTCGATTAAGAGGGCCGAAGGTGTAAGGTCGAAAGACTGATCTCTCAGGCAAAAGGACAGAGTGCTAATAATTTATTATAGTTATTATTACGAGATTCCTGTAACTGATTAATTGAATTGATTACAGTTTTAAAGATAGTGTATCTATTTATATAGACGAATTAAAACTGTATTTACATCAAAGAAGATGTTCTCTTTTGTGAGAGCATCTTTTTTTATTATATTGTCAGGAATAGATAATTGATTTGTATTGTGACTAATAGCCAATTAATTATTGATATGTACTTACAATATAAGATGCAATTAAAATAAGATGTAATTAAACTGTAAGGGAGAACAATATTAACAATTGCTAAGAGAAAGATAATGAAGAAGGAGAACAATATGAAAGAAATTGCAAATTCAACTCTATTAATGGTACTTATTGTTATTGGTCTAGTGTATATTGTCGGACTGTCACTGGCTTTTTTAAAGAAAGCTTATAAAAGATGTCTGGAACTTGGAATATCCAAAGAAAAGTTACATGATGTAATCAAATCCAGTGCAATATTCTCAGTAGTTCCGGCTTTATCAATTGTAGTTGGATTCTTTGCACTTGTTGCTGTATTTCAAAGTGTAATCTGGCCATGGTGGAGATTATCAGTTATAGGTTCATTGTCTTATGAAACACAG
>SAMEA104315435__coassemble_673_pt1 | contig 23221 bp, 18 predicted proteins | sample SAMEA104315435__metabat2_low_PE_020 | metagenome-assembled genome bin SAMEA104315435 (sample SAMEA104315435) | gut metagenome | biome: Monkey gut; feature: monkey-associated habitat; material: faeces | place: China | collected 2013
TTATCGCAGCATAGTCCCCACATGACATGCTATTATACAATGCTTTTAGATTGTTTTTTATCTGCATTGCCTGATTTTTTATCTGTTCTTCATAAGATAATGTACCGTCTGTTCTCCCCCACATGGACTTATCTACCTCCGTATTGTTCATGACTTTATCAAACAATGAGCTGCCAATTTCTGTTCCTGCCACTGAACTTTTGACCGTACTGGAAGACTCTTTTGTTAAAGCATTGGCATTTGTCTGTTCTATATTAACTTTTTCGAATAAATTTGTCGCATCTACTCTCATAAAAAACACTCCTATACACCAATTGTAAACTTAATCTACAATTATGTCGGCATATAGAAGTGTTTATTTTAAGATTTTATTTTATACTAATCTAATGCTTTTTGTTATTATCTGCTATGTCGAATGAGAATACCATAGTCTGAAATCCTTTAAGTGGAACTTCTATCGAATATGGCTGTCCATCCCATTCCATCTTTTTGGCTGTTTTTACAATCTTCTTTGACTCAGTGTTTAACGAATCTAATAAAAGTGTATATTGGCCGGCACATGGAACGCCTACACGCATATCTGCTCTCTCAACCGGTGTGAAGTTGAATGCAAACAGAAGATTATTCTTGCCACTCTTATCAAGTCGCATATATGAGTATATGCTTTTCTCCTCATCATTACAGTTAATCCACTTAAAGCTCTCACTGTCACAGTCACCTTCTGACAAAACAGGATATTTGGCATATAATTTAAGACATTTACTCCAGTAATCTTTAAGATCTTTGTTAGCAGGCTCTTCAAGGAGATTCCAGTCAAGTGATACTTTCTCATCCCATTCATGCCACTGGCCAAATTCCTGTCCCATAAATAGGAGTTTTTTACCCGGATGTCCTATCATGAATGTATATCCTGCTTTAAGATTCTTGAATTTATCTTCATATTCTCCAGGCATCTTTGCTATCATTGAACATTTAAGATGAACTACCTCATCATGAGAAAGCACTAATATGAAGTTTTCACTGAATGCATAAGATATTCCGAATGTCATCTTATGATGATTGCCTTTTCTAAAATATGGATCAAGTTTCATATATTCAAGAAAATCATGCATCCATCCCATATTCCACTTGAATGTAAAACCAAGTCCACCCATATCAGCACCTTTTGTTACCATAGGCCATGCTGTTGATTCTTCTGCTATAGTCATGGCTCTTTTGTCTCTCTTATTAACAACTGAATTCAAACGTCTTAAGAATTCTATCGCTTCAAGGTTCTTATTGTCACCATATTTGTTGCGTACCCAGTCTCCGTTCTGTCTTCCATAATCAAGATATAGCATAGAGGCAACAGCATCTACTCGTATTCCATCAATATGATATTTTTCAATCCAGAAAAGTGCATTGGCTATAAGGAAGTTCACTACCTGATTTCTTCCAAAGTCAAATACTTTTGTTCCCCAGTCAGGATGTTCTCCTTTTCGTGGATCTGCATATTCATAGCATGGACTTCCATCAAAATTAGCAAGACCATGTGCATCTTTTGGAAAATGTGCAGGCACCCAGTCAAGTATTACGCCTATTCCTCTTTTATGCATATAATTAACCAGATACATAAAATCTGATGGCTCACCATATCTGCTTGTAGGTGCATAGTATCCTGTTACCTGATAGCCCCATGAAGCATCATACGGATGTTCAAGTATTCCCATAAGCTCAATATGTGTATATCCCATATCTGTAACATAATCTGCAAGTTCTTCGGCAACTTCTCTATATGAATAGTAACCATCTTCATCTTCATCAGTAACCGGATGCTTCTTCCATGAGCCAATATGTACTTCATATATAGAGATCTTACTTCTGTAGATATCTTTTTCTTCCTGCTTCTTAATCCACTCTTTATCGCTCCATTTAAAGCCACTTATATCTGCAACTCTTGATGCTGTGAGTGGACGTTTTTCTGCAAAAAATGCATATGGATCAGCTTTGTAGAGTTTACTTCCATCTGCTGCTGTTATAAGATATTTATAATTATCATATACTTTTGCACCTTCTATGAAAGTCTCATAGATTCCATCTCCAAGACATCTCATAATGCCATTTTGTTCATTCCAGTCGTTAAAATCCCCAACAACACTTACTGCCCTGGCATTCGGTGCCCAGACTGCAAAATGAACTCCAGACTTACCATTTATTTTGCATAAATGTGCCCCCATCTTGTTATAAATCTCATAATGCGTTCCCTCGTTAAATAGATATTTGTCAAAATCAGTTATAAAATTGCAATTCTCTTCCATCTTTATGCCACCTTCCCCATTGTAATCACTTTTATCATATCACGTCTGTATTTTTCTATCAAGAAACTGTTTCAAAGATAATACATTTTTTAATTATTGTATATAAAAATCTAAAAAAAGCGTTCAATGCCATTGGTACTGAACGCTTTTTTCTAGATATCAGCAATAACTGATTCCTGTTTTGACAGATATAATCTGCCATGCTTTGCTTTAGCTTTAAATTATATATCAATAATTAAACCTAGATTTAATTATTGTTCTCTGTTGTAATTAATGAGACATCCTGAGAGAATAATCTGTCTCTCGTCATCTGTTAATTCACCAAGTTTTAAGTCAAATTCTACAAGTGTATCTTTTACAACGTATGCTTTAATTGTTGTTGCTTTTGTCTTAATTGCTTCAATTATATCTTTTACAAAGATAAAATCACCATTCTTAAATGGAAGTTCTTCTTCGTCAATCACAAATGGAAGCATACCCCAGTTAATAAGGTTTGAACGATATCTCTTAGTTGCATATCCATTAGCAATGTTTGCAAGACCACCAAGAACTCTCTGGCATGATGCTGCCTGTTCTCTGGCTGAACCATCACCTGGTTTTACTGCAAATATTGTACTTCCTATCTCTGTCTCAGATGCTTTAAGTTCAGGATATGCTTTCTTAACAACATCAAATGCTTTCTTAACTTCTTCATCGCATTCGCAAGGACATGTTCCCTGTTCTCTGGCTTCTTCATATGCTCTTACCTGTTTTGCACGTCCTACATATTCAGGATCTTTTCTTGATAATGTGAATTCTGCAAGTCCAAGTGGATTAGAACGATATGATGATGTCTCTCCTGATGGAATTAATTCATCTGTTGTTGTAACAGGATCATGTATTTCTGATACAACTTTTAGAAGAATATCATTAGTAAGTGATACCATCTTAGGCCAGTCAACAATGTTTGGTCCTAATTTGATTGGTTCATCAGGGTTAGCTTTTCCAACTCCATTAAATACACGATTTTCATATATTGTCTTATCAAAATAGTATTTTGGTTTTGTAAAGTTAACATCAATATCTGTTGCTGCTGTTAAATAACCTTTATTAGCTGCTGTTGCTGCTATTGATCTTGCATCCATAAGTGCAACTGATGCTATCTGTCCATTAGTTACTTTTGATCCTTCTCTGTTAGGGAAGTTTCTTGTTGAGTGTCTGATGCTAAGTCCATTATTAGCAGGAACATCTCCGGCACCAAAACATGGACCACAGAATGCTGTCTTAAGTACTGCACCTGCGCCCATAAGATCAGCTGCAACACCATTCTTAATTATCTCCATATATATTGGCATACTTGCCGGATACACACTTAATGTGAATTCATCTGAACCTATGCTTTGTCCTCTTAAGATATCTGCTGCATCACAGATATTCTCGAATCCACCACCAGCACATCCTGCTATAATACCCTGTTCTACATATAGTTTTCCATTTCTTACTTTGTCTTTTAACTTAAATTCAACTTTGTTATTATCAAGGCTTACAAGTGCTTTTTTCTCAACATCATCAAGAATATCCATAAGGTTAGCATTAAGTTCTTCGATTGTATATGTATTACTTGGATGGAATGGCATTGCTATCATTGGTTTGATTGTTGACAGATCAACTTCTATAACTCCATCATAGTATGCAACTTTGCCTGGATTAAGTTCTTTATATTCTTCAACACGTCCATGAATATCATAGAACTCTTTAACTTTTTCATCTGTTACCCATATTGATGACAGACATGTTGTCTCTGTTGTCATAACATCTACACCGATTCTAAAGTCAACGCTTAAGTTATTAACACCTTCACCAACGAATTCCATTACTTTGTTATTAACATATCCATTAGCAAATACTTCTCCAATAATTGCAAGTGCAACGTCCTGAGGACCTACGCCTTTTTCTGGCTTTCCTGTAAGATGTACCATTACAACTCCCGGCATATTAATATCATAAGTCTTTGAAAGAAGCTGTTTTACAATCTCAGGTCCACCTTCACCAACTGCCATTGTTCCAAGTGCTCCATAACGTGTATGGCTGTCTGAACCAAGTATCATCTTGCCACCGCCTGCTAACATCTCTCTTGCAAACTGATGAATTACTGCCTGATGAGGTGGTACATATATTCCACCATATTTTTTAGCACATGAAAGACCAAACATATGATCATCTTCGTTAATAGTTCCTCCAACTGCACAAAGACTATTATGGCAGTTTGTAAGTACATAAGGAACAGGGAACTTAGTAAGTCCGCTTGCTCTTGCTGTCTGGATAATTCCGACAAATGTTATATCATGAGAAGTAAGTTTATCAAATTTAATCTTTAACTTCTCCATATTGCCTGATGTATTGTGATTCTCAAGAATACTATATGCTATTGTATTCTTCTTTGCATCTTCTTTTGATGGTACATTATCACCTAATTTACTTTTTAAAATCTGTTCTGCTTCTGGTGTATCAAGTACTACTTCTTTTCCATTGACAAGGTACGCACCAGACTTTGAAAGACTAATCATCCGTTTTCCTCCTTTATTACGTTAAAGCATTTGTACCTATTATAATAGTCAATGTAAAAAAATGCAATGTCTTTTTTTATTATCTTTTAAATGTAAAGCCTTCAAATTTTATATCTTGCGGATTTTTCATATCTTTCTTGTCTTTTTTGTCTGTTGTATGAGCTTCATTCTTAGGCTCTTTTATGTCATTAAATGTCATATCTAATGGTGCATTTTCACTAGCTATGCTGCTGTTAGCAGACTTCTTAGCGTTCTTTATTAAAAGCGGAAGCGTAATTCGCACTTTAAACAAATCGCCATCAAGAATTATCTCAAGTTTGCCATGATGAAGTTCAACTATATTGGCTGCTATCGACAGGCCAAGCCCGCTTCCTTCTGTATTGCGTGACAGATCTCCTCTTACGAATCTCTCTGTAAGTTCTGACGCATCTATATTAAGCTGTTCTCTTGATATATTCTTAAATTCCATGATAATGCTATTATCTGTTATCTTGATATCAAGATATATTCTTGTGTTTGGCATTGCATATTTATAAGCATTATTGTATATATTCTCCAATACTCTGAATATCTTTCTGCCATCTCCAAGAATCATAATCTTATCTTTTGGCATATTGCTTATAAGTGTAAGATTTTTTTGCTCAAACTTCTCTTCAAATTCTCCATTAGTCTGATTGACAAGTTCTAAGAAGTTAATCTCATCTTCCCTTATTGTTGCTACTCCTGAACTTAACTTTGAAGCTTCTATAAGATCTTCTATAAGCACTTTAAGTCTCTGCGACTTTTTATCAAGAATATCAAGATATTCTGCTGCCCTCTCATTGTCAAGATCCTCTTTTTTCAAAAGATCTACATAGTTAATTATCGATGTAAGCGGTGTCTTAATATCGTGTGAGACATTAGTTATCAGATCTGTCTTCATTCTCTCACTCTTCATCTTCTCATCAACAGCACTATTAAGACCGTCTGTAATTCCATTAATATTCTCAGCCATACTCTTATTAAGATAATGAAACTCTGATATATCAAGTTTAGCATCAAGATTTCCTGCTGATATGTGTTTTGCATGTTCCGTAATTGTGTTGTACTCTGCAATAACTTTTATAACAAATAAAAATGCTGCAACTGTAACTATAACCCACTCAACAATCATCAGTTCTATACTGCCTGTTGATATTCCCATTAAAAATCCAAGTAGTATTAACCCCAAATATATACAGAACAATATAGCTGCTCTTACTGTTGCTTTTTTATCTTCAAATCTCTTCTTAATCCATTTTATTATCTTAAATAAAAGCATATTGTTCTTAAGACAGTATTCATTATGCCCTTCATCAACAAGCATTATACGTCTTTTAATACTAAGAGCCAGATAAAATATTAAGAGATATGTAATTGTTATAGTAAACGTTCCTAATATAACAGCTTCAACGTTAGTATATGAATATCCGTTAACATATATTGAAAGTCCACCAGTAAATATTCCTAATATTATTATTTCTAATATAATTCTTATCTCAACATACCACTTATCAATAATACTTTTTTGTACTTCCTCACTTCCATACCTGTGTCCTGCTGCCAATATGAGCATTATATTAGAATATACAAAACCTATGAATGCCAGGATACACATAATTAAAGCTGCGATAAACATATTGCTTAAAATCTCATAATCTTCTTTTGCACTTTTAACATAATCATTAAGTATATATATCTTACCTTCTTTTATATATTGTGAACTGTTATCACCAGCTCCAGCTGCAACTTCAGATATTGAATATGCACTATCAATATAACTTATATCCGTATCTTCACATTCATAAGTATAAGTATGGGAGTATGAATACTCTCCTCCATATACTATATTTGAATCGCTCTTAAAGTCTCCAGAGTCATATATATATTCTTCAAACACCTGATTATCTGCGGGTTCTGATGCATAATTCGTAATTATTAAATCGTCATTTAATTTTATTCTGTAACGTACTTTAAGATTCTTAAGTTCTTCTTTTGTAGTAACCATAGCACAAGCATATGGAGCTATATTGTCAATATCGGGTATATTATTTTGTGTATCATACATAGCTTTACCAGTTACTTTTACTTTGCTTACACAATCAGCATATTTATATGTCTGATTGCTTATCATATCTGCGAATTCACTATAGCCTGTATCTCCTGCCTGTATCTTTGCTGCATATTCAATATATCCTTGTCTTTCATATCTGCCATATATATCTGATGCGAATTCTTCTATAGAATTCTTTATAACTGCATTAAGAACAGCATTGTATATTATATTATAGATCTCATCTTTTTTTCCGTCTTCGATTTGATATTTGTTATTAATCTCTTCTACCAGATTATTGGCAAAAATATATGCAAACGTCTCTTTCTTAATCGGTGCATATACATTACCAGTTTCTTCACATGATATCCTCATAATATCATCAAATGTATACTTATCTCCATTAATATCGCTATATATAGTATTAGTAAACACATTATCATCACTACTATATATTCCATACTTTCCTGCACAATACGCAAGCCTGCTTATATCATAATTAATCAAATCGTTCATATTATCTTTATATACAGAAGTCTTTCCAATATCACGCTTTATCAGATCACTTACCGTAAAATAGCTTGTATACGTCTGCGATAGATTAACACCACGGTTAATGTTAATAACAACAAGCTTAAATGTTGCTCCCCCTACCAGCATAGATATCAACATAAGTATCACCATCGCTGCTTTAAATCCTTTTTTATACCTCGTCTTATTCATACGTATACCCCTTTTCTTTTATTTTTCTATCTTGTAACCAACCCCCCATACTACCTTAAGGTATCTTGGTTCCTTAGGGTTGATCTCTATCTTCTCACGAATATGTCTTATATGTACTGCAACAGTATTATCTGCACAAAAAGAATAATCTTTCCACACATTCTCATAGATCTGGTCTATCGAATATACCATTCCTGCATTTTTAACAAGAAAAATGAGAATATTATACTCAATAGGCGTCATCTTCACAGTTTTTCCTTCTACAGTAACCGTCTTGCGTCTATCATCAATCGTAAGTCCTCTTATTGTATATATTCCATCATCTTCAATTCTATCAGTCCTATTATTGCCAAATTCCGTATATCGCCTTATCTGAGAATTAACTCTTGCTACAAGCTCAAGCGGATTAAAAGGCTTTGTTATATAATCATCCGCACCAATATTAAGTCCTAATATCTTATCATTATCCTCTGATTTAGCAGACAGAATAATTACCGGTACATTATATCTCTCTCTAAGTTTCATAGTTGCTCTTATTCCATCAAGTTTTGGCATCATTATATCTATAAGAACAAGTTCAACCGACTCTCTCTCCAATATATCAAGAGCTTCTTCTCCATCGTACGCTTTAAAAATATTATGTTTTTCTCCCTTCAGGTATATCTCAATTGCCTGAACTATCTCTTTGTCATCATCACAAACAAGTATATTTGCCATTTTCATCACCTCATCTCCATTATAAAGTATTTGTGAAAATTTTTATACTTTTTTTATATCAGATAAATCTTAATTAAAAGCGAATACAATTATTAAGATTTTTTAAAGATTTTTTATTGAACAAACCCACTACTTATACCGATTATAACAATAACCAATTATATAATTTTAAAGGAGCGTGTTTACATGAGACTCATTACCCGTTCGGATTTTGACGGACTTGCCTGCGGTGCATTGCTTAAAGAAGCAGGCATTATAGATAACTGGAAATTTGCCCATCCAAAGGATCTTCAAGATGGACTCGTCGAAGTTACTAAAGATGATTGCCTTGCCAATGTTCCATTCGTTCCAGGATGTGGGCTTTGGTTCGATCACCATTCAAGCGAACATGAACGTAACGAATTAAAAGGTAAGTATAAAGGCGAAAGCCGAATCACACCTTCATGTGCAAGAATAATATATGACTATTATGGTGGTTCTGAGAGGTTCTCTCACTTTGACGAGATGATGAAAGCCGTTGATAAAGTTGACTCAGGCAATCTTACAATTGATGAGATAATGAACCCGACAGGATGGATTCTTATCGGATTCTTAATGGATCCTAGAACAGGTCTTGGCAGATGGCGTAACTTCACTATATCTAACTATCAGTTAATGGAAAAATTAATTGACGCATGTCGTACGATGACTACCGAAGAGATTCTTAATATGCCGGATGTAAAAGAACGAATAGACGTATACTTTGAACAGACAGCACTCTTTAAAGAGATGGTTAAGAATCATACAAAAGTAGAAAAAGATGTTATAATCTCGGATCTAAGAGGCGTTAATCCAATATATTCAGGAAACCGCTTTATGATATACAGTATGTATCCTAAACAGAACATCTCCGTATGGATCGTAGATGGAAAAGGTGGCGAAGGCTGTTCTGCTGCTGTTGGATATAGCATCCTTAATAGAACAAGTAATGTCAATGTCGGAAGCCTTATGCTAAAATATGGTGGCGGCGGTCACAAAGCTGTCGGAACATGCCAGTTCACTAACGACAATATGGATAAACAGCTTCCAAAACTCATTGATGAAATCGTTAATTACAAAGAAGATTAGACTACATCAAAAGTGCATATAACTATTTGTAAAACAAGGATTTAACGTATTTTTAATTATTCTAATAATAATTATTCTAATAAAAAACAGAGTCATATTTGTATGTTATTTAAAAAGTCAGATATAACATTCGACTTTTAAAATAACATACAACAGACTCTGTTTTTTATATTATATTTCAATCATATATCTTATCTTGCATATATACTTAACTCATCTATAAGAGTATTATCAAAGACATATTATAGACAATTGGCAAGAACCCAATTAAGAACATCTTTCCATACTTTCTCTTTATCTTTTTCATTAAATATCTCATGACGCATGCCCTCATATATATTATAAGTCACATACTTAAGACCAGATCTAAGATAGAGATCATATATAGTCTTCACTTTTACTCCATACTCGCTAACTGGATCTTCACTTCCTGATATAATCAAAATCGGAAGTTCTTCAGGCACACTCTTAACATGTTCAATGTCACCATCATATTTTATCATCTTAACAAGTTCTTCATATCCTTCGCATGTAAAAAGATAATTACAAAATTCATCATTCTCATAATCTCTGACTACATTCTCATCTGTACATAGCCAATCATGGCTGGTCTTTGGTGACGTTATCTTACTATTATATTTTCCAAAACACTGCTTCTCAAGGAATTTGCTTCTAAATCTGTCACCTCTTAGACTCTTCACAAGCTTAATAGCTCTAAGTCCTCTGTTAATCTGACTATTATCAGGCTGACCGCTTCCTGCAATAATTGCACCTCTTATTCCTTTTCCATACCATGTAAGATACTTTCTAAGTATGTAAGAACCCATACTAAAACCAAGAATAAAATAAGGAATCCCCGGATTCTCTTCTTCTACAATCTTCTTAAGTCTGTGAACATCCCTCACAAGAATTGTACTTCCATCTTTTTCTGCAAAATATCCAAAATCATCCTGCGTCTTTGCCGTCTTACCATGTCCAAGATGATCATTACCAACAACCATAATGCCATTATCACACAGATAATTAGCAAAAGCTTCATACCTGTCAATATATTCAATCATCCCATGAACAATCTGTACTATCGCCTTTACCGGCTTTTCTTCTGGAATCCATTTAATCGCATGTACTTTATTAATTCCATCCCTTGACGCATATGTAAATTCAACTTTATTTGCCATAGCTTTCCCTCGCATCCTTTATTATTAGATAATTTTAAGCCTTTTTACTACTCATTTTCAGGATATAATAAACATACCCATGCTCATTATAACATATATTTCGGCCGAGGTCCGACTCTATTTATTTTTTATTTAAAAAAATAGCCAAAATAGCAAAATATTGTTGCATTTTCTGTCGATGTATTATACAATAAGTATAGTATTTCGGATTTGCGTTTTTAATTCGTATATGCGAATGTGATATTTAACATTTACACAGGAGGTGCCTTATGAAGTTTATTACAATCGGCGAAATATTATTAAGATTTTCTCCTCCAAACTATGAGAAGATAGTTACAACTCATAACTTCATTATGAATTATGGTGGAGCAGAAGCCAACGTTGCCGTATCGCTAGCTAATCTTGGTATTGACAGTACTATATTTACAGTTTTACCTGACACAGACCTTGGTAAATCAACAATTAGCTACTTAAAGGCCAATGATGTACACACTAAGCATATTATTCGTTCCGGTGAACGAATGGGAATCTATTATCTTGAAGAAGGTGTCGCAGTAAGAGCTTCACAGGTAATATATGACCGTGCACATTCAGCATTCAGTGAATTCGATTACACTGATGTAGACTTAAGCTTTTTAAAAGACTATGACTGGTTACACTTAAGCGGCATAACACCTGCACTATCTTATAATTGCAGACGTCTTATCGAGAAAGCATTAAGAACTGCAAAACAATATGGACTTACAGTAAGTTTCGATCCTAACTTCAGAAGTAAACTGTGGTCATTCGAGACAGCACGAGACGTATTAAGTACATACATGAAATATGTAGACGTTCTTATAGGAATCGAACCTCTTCATCTATACAATCCAGAGGGACATGATTACAAAGACGGACTTACAATGCAGCCGACATTTGAACAGATGGATCCTGTAATGAAAGAATTAGACCATCAGTATCATTTTAAAGCAATTGCAAGAACAGTCCGCTTCGTTCATTCAGGAAGCAATAACTCATTAAAGGCATACCTGTATATGGACGGCACAACATACGAGAGCAAGTTAATTAATTTTGATATAGTAGACCGTGTAGGTGGCGGAGACGCATTCTCATCCGGTCTCATATTCGCACTTATGGAACAGATGCAGCCACAGGACGTTATAGACTTTGCTGTTGCATCATCAGTAATGAAACATTCTATAAGAGGCGATACAAACATTACCAGTAAGGAGCAGATCCTAAGGTTAATGAATAATACATACGATATACAGAGATAATTGTATATAAAACCCATTGCCACCTGTACCAGTTACAGGCAACACCCCCCAGGAATTTTCCCCAAATTCCTGGGGGTCTCCTTTTTTAAACTCTTTTTTAATATTCTATTTTCCAAGCAAAAAAATCTTCCCAAAGAATCGTACCCATAATGAGCAGTATCATTCCCGGAAAGAATTGCATAGTTAAGATATCTATATGAATCAGTTGCTAAAAGATTGTAACTGAATATTTGTCATCTCATATTCAGGAAATGAGCAAAAAAAAGCACTAACCCCGCAGCTTACAATCTGCAAAACTAGTACCTTTAGTGGGCCAACAGGGGTTCGAACCCTGGACACCCTGATTAAGAGTCAGGTGCTCTACCAACTGAGCTATTAGCCCATCACTTATCTGTGACGCGTTTATTATTATATATCATGTTTCTAAATAATGCAAGTACTTTTTTGATTTTTTTTAATTTTTTTAATTATGTACCATAATCCCTTGTAAATTCTGGCTTTGTAACAGTTTTACAGATTGTAAAAACTGTTACAAAACCAAAATTGTGATCCTGATATCTGCAATTTTAAACACTAATATCTGTTCTTTTAATAACTTTATCTCTCTATTTTTTACACTTGCCACAATCAATAAGTCTCTTAACTTCATCAAAAGACTTCCTGCATCTTAACGCTTTCTTATTAAGTCTGCAATTACATATAAAAATTCTCTGAATATGACATCTTAACTTCCTTAGACCCCTTCTCATAAAAATCTCCATTGATAATAATTACTTAATATCGCCTTTAAGTAAGCAGACCATATACAAAGCCACATTATGTCTTACTTAGAAAATGCATATATAATAATTAAATATCACTTAGTTTTTTACTTATTATATATGCATAATACTATCATATTTTACCAAATCTCAGTTTTAAAAATAATTTAAGTCAAAACCATTGTCTAATTGTTTTTTAAGACCATCTAAATACAACTTTTACAATAATTATCTTCTTGCAACAACTTTATGAATAGGATTTCCTTTAGCACTGAATTTCTCTTCATATTCAGTCATTATATTTCCTTCATTCATATCACTGTTATGAAGATCATAAGTAATACCGGTTATCTCCCAGCCAGCCTCTTTAATCTCTTCAACAGAAAAATCAAACAGACTTCTATTATCTGTCTTAAAGTTAACATCACCAGCCTTATTAAGAATAATATCATATCTTCCAAGGAACTGTCTTGATGTAAGTCTTCTCTTCGCATGTCTGTCTTTTGGCCATGGATCAGAGAAATTAAGATATATCTTATCAACTTCTCCTTCCCCAAACACTTCCGTTATCTCTTCAGCATCCATTCTTATAAATAAGAGATTTGGAAGTTCAAGTTCATTCATCTTCTCAACAGCTCTTATAAGAACACTTGAGAATTTTTCAATCCCTATATAATTGATATCCGGATTCTTAAGTGCAAGCTCTGTAATGAACTTACCTTTACCCATACCAATCTCAATATGCACAGGATTCGCATTATTAAACACTTCTCTCCATCTGCCTTTATTAAGTTTTGGTTCATCAATAACATATTTACTTTCAACAAGGCCTTCTCTTGCACCTTTTACATTTCTTAATCTCATAAATTTCCCTTTCCATAACGAAATATAATAATATGAAAGCACTTATCATACATTTTGTTTTTTTTCTTTGACAATATGTAAGAAAGTGACTAATATATATATATGTGTTTGTTAAATATATATCAATTCATAATGTAACACATACAATAATACACAAATTTATATATCTTTTCAAACAATTTTTTTGGGAAATTTGTAAAATTTTCATTCAAAATATTGATTGAATTTTTTTAAAAAAAGTGTATTATAAGGTTTGAAAAAAAATATTAAGGAGGTATTTATGGAACAAGTTGTAAAAACCCTTTCTGAGATAGAAGAAAGAGCTGTGAAGATTATGGAACACGCCGCTTCTGAGAAAAAAGAGCTTGCTGCTGCCAACGAAGCCATGATTGCTGAATTCGACCAAAAAGTTGAAGCCGAAACACAAAGCAAAATAGTAAAAATGCGCAGTGAACTTGAAACAGAATTAAAAAATGAACTTGAAGCCCAGAAGAAACAAACAGAAAGTACTTTGTCCGGCCTGGAGGCAGATTACGAAAACAACCATGTTTCATTAGCAAAGCAATTGATGACTTCTATTATTGGAGAGTGATAAACCTATGGGAAATATATTATCCTACAGTGGTATTAATACCAAAATCAAAGCTATGAGCAGCAAACTTATCAGCAGCGAGGATAAAAATACCATATCAGGCATAGAGTCTGTATCAGAATTCGTCGCCTTCTTAAAGTCTCACCCAGGTTATCATGAGATTTTTGAGCACGTTGATGAGCATAATATCCATCGTGATGAGATAGAACAGATGCTTGAATACAGCGTGTATATGGACTACGCAAAGATATATAAGTTTGCAAATGTAAAACAAAGAGACTTTATGGATCTTCATTTTATTAAATATGAAGTCAACATATTAAAGTCCTGTATGCGTATGGTTTTTGATAAGAGAGAAGTCTCTCTTGATTTGTCTTTATTTGAAGACTTCTTCAAAAGTCATTCAAAGATTGACATTGTAAAATTATCAAACTCCACAACCATTGAAGAATTAGTTTCTAACCTTGAAGGAACTGATTATTATAAGCCACTTAGCAAATTACAGTCACTTTCAGTACCAACGCTCTTTGATTACGAGATGCAACTTGATCTGTATCATTTTACATCAGTATGGAAGACTATTGGTAAATACCTGAAAGGTGATGATCTTAAGATCATCACACATAACTATGGTTGCCAGATAGACATGCTCAATATTCAGTGGATATACAGAGCCAAAAAGTTCTATAATATCCCTAATACTGATATCTATTCACTTATAATACCAGTTAATTATAAGCTCAAAAAAGAAACTTTGAACGCAATGGTAAACGCTGAATCATGGAAAGATCTTGAAGATATAATATCAGGAAGCTACTATGGCAGACTATATAATAGTCTTAATCTTAATTCTCCTGAAGAATTCTATCGAAAGAATCGTTTTATGATGCACAGCTTAGAAAGTAAGAAAAAGCCTTACACTATAGCAACTATTAATTCATATCTTTTCTTTAAAGAGAGAGAAATAAGAATGCTTACCACCGCATTAGAGTGTGTACGATACGGCTTAGATTCTAATACTATTTTAAGTTATATTACAAATTAAGTTAACGGAGGTGTGCATAGTGATTGTCAAAATGAAATTTTTGAGCATCACAGGACCTAAGGAAGACATTGACCGAGTTACTGAAAAATACCTCTCAAAGTATGAAATACAGCTTGAGAATGCACTTTCAGAACTAAAAACGGTAAGCGACCTTAAGCCATATATGGAGATCAATCCATATAAAGATGCTCTGACAAAGGCGAAATCATTTTCAGATTTACTTGATAAATCTAATATTTCCGCCGTGGCTTCAAAAGACATTACTCTTGAAAAAGCCCTACAGACAGTAAGTGACACAGACAATTGTCTTGAATCTTACAACAGAGAGAAGAATAATCTTGAGAGCAGACAGAATCTGTTAAAGCAGTCCCTTTCAAAGATTATCAACTTCAAAGAACTGGAATTTGATGTAGACAAATTATTAAAATTCCAATTCGTAAAATTCAGATTTGGTAAGATCTCCAATGAATATTACGAAAAATTTGAGAAATATGTATATGATGATTTAGACACAGTATTCTACAAATGCCATACTGATGAAGATTACGTATGGGGCGTATACTTCGTTCCTGTATCCGAATCAGAAAAGATCGATGCTGTCTACTCATCACTACACTTCGAGAGATTATTTATCCCTGATGAATATGAAGGTAAGCCATCAAAAGCAATTGCCGAACTCGAGAAAAAGATTGCCGAATTAGACAGTGAACTTACTGAAGTAAATACTAAAATAGCTGAACTTCTCTCCAAGAACGCTTCAGACATTCGTGCATCATATAACAAATTAAATTCTTTATCAACTAATTTTGACGTCCGAAAATTAGCTGCATGCACAAAGGATGATAACCTTGTATTTTATATTCTTTGTGGATGGATGACTGAATCAGATGCTAAAAAATTTGAGAAAGAGATTGAAAACGATCCGGACATCTTCTGCATTGTAGAAGACGATCACAACAATATATTCTCAACACCACCTACCAAATTAAAAAATCCAAAACTTTTCAAGCCATTTGAAATGTTTATTAAGATGTATGGACTTCCAGCATATAACGAATTCGATCCAACAATATTTGTAGCATTAACATACTCATTTATATTTGGTGCGATGTTTGGTGATGTCGGACAGGGACTCGTCTTATTCATAGGTGGACTGTTACTTTACAAATTTAAAAAGATTAACCTTGCAGCGATTGTATCATGTGCAGGTGTCTTCTCCACATTCTTCGGATTCATGTTCGGTTCGGTATTCGGATTTGAGAACGTTCTCGATGCAGTATGGCTTAGACCGGTTGAGCATATGACAACATTGCCATTCATAGGTAAACTTAATACAGTTTTCGTTGTTGCTATTGCATTTGGTATGTTCCTTGTGCTTGTATCAATGATATTACATGTTATAAATGGATTCAAACAGCATGACACAGAGAACAAATTCTTTGACACTAACGCTATGGCAGGATTTGTATTCTATGCTTCACTTGTACTTGTGATTGTACTGTTCATGACAGGCAACTCACTTCCAGCTACAGCAGTACTTGTAATTATGTTTGTAATCCCACTTATTCTAATAGCACTAAAAGAACCATTAACAAGAATTGTTGACAAAAAAGCAAAAGATACAGAAACAGGTGTCGGAATGTTCATTGTACAGACACTCTTCGAGATGTTTGAAGTTCTTTTAAGCTACTTCTCCAATACACTTTCATTTGTCCGTATTGGTGCATTTGCTGTCAGCCACGCAGCCATGATGGAAGTTGTTCTCATGCTTGCAGGAGCTACAGAAGGCGGAAGTCCTAACTGGATTGTTGTAATCCTTGGCAACCTTTTTGTAATGGGTATGGAAGGACTTATCGTAGGTATTCAGGTACTACGACTTGAATATTATGAATTATTCAGTCGTTTCTACAAAGGAAACGGTCATGAATTCAAGCCATACAAGGCTGGTAATAACAAATAATCAACATTAATTAAGGAGGTCATATCTTTATGATGACATTAACAAAAATCGTTTTAATTATTGCTTTAATACTTAGCATAGTAATTCCTTTTGGAGCATTTTTAATTGGAGAAAGATCAAAAGGAAGATACAAAACTTCACTTGGAATCAACTGCTTTTTCTTCTTTGGAACATTAATTCTTGCAAACATCGCTATGTTCAGCGGTAACGCATTTGCAGCAGATGCAGCTGCATCAGCTGGTCTTTCAACAGGTTTAGGTTACCTTGCTGCCGCTTTAGTTACAGGTTTATCATGTATCGGTGGTGGTATTGCAGTTGCAAGCGCTGCAAGTGCCGCTCTTGGTGCAATCAGCGAAGATTCAAGTATTCTTGGTAAATCACTTATCTTCGTAGGTCTTGCTGAAGGTGTTGCCCTCTACGGCTTAATCATCTCCTTCATGATTTTAGGTAAATTATAATACTATGAAAATGTTTTTAATAAGCGACAACGTGGATACACAGACAGGAATGAGGCTTGCCGGAGTAGAAGGTGTCGTTGTCCACGAAAAAGAAGAACTTAAGGAAGCATTCGACAAGGCATTACAGAACAAAGAGATCGGTATAATTCTTTTAACTGAAAAGCTTAGTCACGACTTTCCTGATCTAGTTCTTGAACTAAAAACCAATAACAAACTTCCTCTTCTCGTAGAGATACCAGACAGACATGGTACAGGAAGAAGTCCTGACTTCATAACAGCATACGTTAATGAAGCAATCGGACTCAATCTATAAAAAACAGCATACAGACTTATTGCAAACTGCTATATTGCATTAACCACACATAATATGTCTGTATGCAGTATCCAAAAATCAGGTAAAGTAGGTGAATAACTTGACAACTGAAGAAAAACTTCAACACTTTTTAAACGCTTCTATAGAAGACGCACAAAACAGAAGTCAGAAAATGATCTCAGATTACAAAGAAGCTCTGGCAAAAATCGCTGATGAGCATAAAGCTGAGACACTAAAAAAAGCTGAACTCCAGATAAAAGTTGAAGAAGACAAACTTCAACGTAACAGAAATAAAGAGATCAGTAAACAGGTGCTTCACATAAAGAGAAAAATAACAAAAAAACAGGCTGAACTAAAAGATAAACTATTTGTAGAAGTAGCTCATATGCTTGAAGAATATATGAGTACTGAAGACTATACAAAGCTTCTTGTTAAGGAGATCAAAGAGGCAGTTGACATAGCCGGAGAATCCGATGTAACAATCTATATAGATCCTGCCGATTCCGAAAGCCTTAGCAAACTCGAGATGATGACAGGTGCTTCACTCACAATAAGTGAATACTCATTCATGGGTGGAACAAGAGCCGTTATTCGTGATAGAAATATCTTAATAGATAATTCATTTGCAAAAAAACTCGAAGAAGCAAAAGAAAACTTTAACTTTAACGGAGGTATTAGCCATGAATAGAACTGGTATTATATACGGCATTAACGGTCCTGTCATATACCTAAAAGGCAATACCGGATTTAAAATGTCAGAAATGGTATATGTAGGTAAGGAAAAACTTGTTGGTGAAGTAATTAACCTTACCAAAGATACTACAACAATTCAGGTTTTTGAGGAAACTACAGGATTAAAACCTGGTGAAGAAGTAGTCGCAACAGGTGATGCAATCTCTGTAACACTAGCTCCTGGTATACTTTCTAACATCTTCGATGGAATTGAAAGACCACTAAGCGAAATTGCAAAAAAATCAGGTGCATACATCAGTCGTGGTGTAAGTGTCGATTCACTTGATACAGAAAAATTATGGAAAACACACATGACAATCGAAAAAGGTCAGGCAGTATTCGGTGGAACAATAATCGCTGAAGTACCTGAGACACATGCAATCGTTCATAAAGTAATGGTACCTCCTAATATGGAAGGTATAATCCTTGATGTATGTGAAGACGGAGAATATACAATCAACGATCCACTCTGCACATTGCAATTAAATGATGGAACAGAAGTAAAACTTACAATGTCACAAAAATGGCCAATCAGAGTTCCAAGACCAACAAGCAAAAGATATCCTGCAGCCAAACCACTTGTAACAGGACAGCGTATTCTTGATACACTCTTCCCAATCGCAAAAGGTGGTACAGCCGCTATTCCAGGAGGTTTTGGTACAGGTAAGACAATGACACAGCATCAGATCGCAAAATGGTCAGATGCAGATATAATCGTATATATCGGATGTGGTGAACGTGGTAACGAGATGACACAGGTACTTGAAGACTTCTCAAAACTTGTCGATCCAAAATCAGGCAATCCACTGATGGACAGAACAACACTTATTGCCAATACATCAAACATGCCTGTTGCAGCCCGTGAAGCAAGTATCTATACAGGTATTACACTGGCTGAATACTACAGAGACATGGGATATGATGTAGCTATAATGGCTGACTCAACATCACGTTGGGCAGAAGCTTTACGAGAACTGTCAGGACGACTTGAAGAGATGCCAGCCGAAGAAGGTTTCCCTGCATACTTAGCATCAAGACTTTCAGCATTCTACGAAAGAGCCGGAATGATGCAGAACTTAAATGGAACAGAAGGCTCAGTATCAATTATCGGTGCTGTATCTCCACAGGGTGGTGACTTCTCAGAACCAGTAACACAGAACACAAAACGATTTGTAAGATGCTTCTGGGGACTTGATAAATCACTTGCATACGCCAGACACTTCCCTGCAATTCATTGGTTAACAAGTTACAGCGAATATCTCTCAGATCTCGCTCCATGGTACGCAGACAATATAGATCCTAACTTCGTACATTACAGAAACCAGTTAGTTGCAATACTTAACCAGGAGAGCAGCCTCATTGAGATCGTAAAACTTATTGGTAGCGATGTTCTTCCAGACGATCAGAAACTTGTTCTTGAAATTGCAAGAGTTATCCGTCTTGGATTCTTACAGCAGAACGCTTTCCATCCAGAAGACACATGTGTACCACTTGAGAAACAGTTAAAGATGATGGAGACAATCCTCTATCTTAACAAAAAATGTAAAGCCCTTGTAACAATGGGAATGCCAATGTCAGTATTAAAATCAGAGAACATATTCGAGAGAATAATTGCAATCAAATATGACGTTGCCAACAAAGATCTTTACAAATTTGATGAATACAAAAAAGAGATTGACGATTTCTACGATCGTGTTCTCGAAAAGAATGCATAAGGAGGCTCTCGTATGTCAATAGAATATTTAGGACTCAGCGAAATCAACGGACCTCTTGTTGTATTAGAGGGCGTTAAAAACGCTGCTTTTGAAGAAATTGTAGAAATTACAGTTGAAAATAACCAGAAAAAACTCGGACGTATTGTTGAAATATATGAAGACAAAGCCGTAATTCAGGTATTTGAAGGTTCAGAAAACATGTCACTTAACAATACTCATACAAAACTTACAGGACATCCAATGGAGATCGGTCTATCAGAAGAACTTCTTGGAAGAACATTTAATGGTATCGGTGAACCAATCGATAATCTTGGTCCAATCAATGCTGAATGTAAAAGAGATGTCAACGGTAAACCACTTAATCCTGTAACTCGTGAGTATCCTCGTAACTATATAAGAACCGGTATATCAGCAATTGACTGTCTGACAACACTTATTCGTGGACAGAAGCTTCCTATCTTCTCAGGAAATGGTCTTCCACATGATAAACTTGCAGCACAGATCGTTAAACAGGCTTCACTTGGAGATGATTCAGATGAAGATTTCGCTATCGTATTCGCAGCTATGGGTGTTAAATACGATGTTGCCGAATACTTCAAGAAAACATTCGAAGAAAGCGGTGTTTCAGACCATGTATGTATGTTCTTAAACCTTGCTAACGATCCTGTTGTAGAAAGACTTATAACACCAAAAGTTGCATTAACAGCAGCCGAATATCTCGCATTTGAAAAAGGAAAACACATCCTTGTTATCCTTACAGATATGACATCATTCGCAGAAGCACTTCGAGAAGTATCATCATCAAAAGGTGAGATTCCTTCAAGAAAAGGTTTCCCAGGCTACTTATACAGTGAACTTGCAACAATATATGAAAGAGCCGGTATCGTAAGTGGAGTTAATGGTTCTGTTACACAGATCCCAATCCTTACAATGCCTAACGATGATATTACACATCCAATTCCTGACTTAACAGGATATATAACAGAAGGTCAGATCGTACTTGACCGTAACCTTAATGGACAGGCAATATATCCACCAATCAACGTACTGCCATCACTTTCACGACTTATGAAAGATGGTATCGGTGAAGGATATACAAGAAAAGATCATCAGGATGTAGCCAACCAGCTATTCTCATCATATGCAAAAGTTGGTGAAGCAAGAGCACTTGCATCAGTTATCGGTGAAGATGAACTTTCAGATATTGATAAGAAATACTTACACTTTGGTAAAGAATTTGAGACAAGATTCGTAGGTCAGGGAGAAGAAGAAAACAGAACAATTACACAGACACTTGAACTTGGCTGGGAGTTATTAAGACTACTTCCTCGTGAAGAACTTGATCGAATCAATACTAAGATTCTTGACGAATATTATGATGCCAAACCAGCTGATAAGTAAGGGGTGATTGTATGGATCCTAGAAGCTTTCCTACAAAAGGTAACCTTATCTTAGCCAAGAATTCACTAGCCCTTGCAAAACAGGGCTATGAACTTATGGATAAGAAGAGAAATATCCTCATTCGTGAGTTAATGGAACTTATCGACCAGGCATCAGCAATACAGACTGAGATCGATTCAACATTCAAAGCTGCATACGCAGCTCTGCAGAAAGCCAACATTGAACTTGGTATCAGATATGTTGAAGAGATATCACAGTCAATACCTATAGATAACTCCATAAAAATAAAAACAAGAAGTATAATGGGAACAGAAATTCCACTTGTACAAGGTGATAACAACTCTGCCCCAACATATGCTTTTTATAGTACAAGAGAATCTCTTGACGAAGCCAGAATGAACTTTGATAAAGTTCGTGAGCTTACAATAAGACTTGCATCTGTTGAGAATTCAGCATATCGTCTTGCAACTAATATAAACAAGACTCAAAAACGTGCTAATGCTCTTAAGAATATAACTATTCCAACATACCAGGCACTTACAACAACAATTGTTAATGCCCTTGAAGAAAAGGAACGAGAAGAATTCACAAGACTTAAAGTCATAAAGAGAACTCAGACTAAGAAAAAGAACCAGAAGAACAAATAATTGTTAAAATAAGTATATAGCCACTTGATATTTGAGCACCTATCTAAAATGGAGCGTATAATATATCAAGTGGCTATATATATTATATATCCCACACCATACAAAATATTAATTAATACCCATCATTTAAATTCTAGTCATTTAAATTCCAAAACATTGTTCACAAAAAGTCTTGAGTTTCCGCAAAATGTAATTATGAAATAGATAAATCTTCCCAAAGTGCCAATTTGTCGTTTCTTCGAAAGAAAGAGATGGACAGTCTGCTGATTAGAGGCACTGAAATAAGCCCCATCTGAACCGGACTTTGGGAGAACTATTTTTTTATCTATTTTTGTAGAGGTACTTTCCGAACCATCGCGCACGATACCCAGTGACTCAAATTTATAACCATCTGGTTTTACAACATCGCTGTCATCAATGTGAATCACAGGCTCTGCCGGAACCCATTTTTTAACCTGTTGAAGATAAGAAGCGGCTACTTCGGCAGGAGTACCTTTATCAAGGTGTCTGGAAAGGCGGTCAACAATATTTATCTTTTTGGAGTTTTTATGAAGCTGATCAACAACATCTGTTAGGAGACAACTTCCGGCGGCCAGCATACCGTATATAATATCTGCTGTAAATTTACGTTCTGGTTTGGAAAGACGTCTTGAAATTTTATTTGAAAAAGTTAAAATTTTTCGTTTCAAAGTGTAAGTATTTGATGTACAATTAGCCATAAGGAATCTCCTTCTTTTTTGTTTAGTAAGGTTTTTGGTTGGTAGCTTAATTTTACATCAAAAGGGAAGAAGATTCCTTATATTTTGGGCATTTTTTT
>SAMEA104315435__coassemble_674_pt1 | contig 23219 bp, 20 predicted proteins | sample SAMEA104315435__metabat2_low_PE_020 | metagenome-assembled genome bin SAMEA104315435 (sample SAMEA104315435) | gut metagenome | biome: Monkey gut; feature: monkey-associated habitat; material: faeces | place: China | collected 2013
TTTATAAAAATGAAAGGTTCTAAACTCTACCCCCAAGTAAAGTTTAGAACCTTTATTATTGAACAAGCCTATAATTGAAATTCGTAAAGGAGATTTTATTGTAAGTAAAATCTTAATATAAATATGTTTTACTTAAACACATTTTTCATAAGTCTGGCTTGATATAGCGAGATTGTGTTCATGGATCATATTAAGAAAATATTCATGAACAGATGTATCATCATCAAGTTCAGGATGAAAAGCTGTTATAAGCTGGTTGTTATATCTTGCGGCAGTTATATTGCCGTCAGTAACAGCGAGAATTTCAACATCATCTGATAAAACTTCACTTATATATGGTGCTCTTATGTAAGTCATAGGTATAACTTTACCGGCAAAATTATCATCAGTATAAAAACTTCCAAGCTGTCTTCCGTAAGCATTTCTCTTAACACTTACAGGAAAAGTTGCGAGATGAGTTCTGCTATCATTATCTATAGATTGAGCAAGAAGAATCATGCCTGCACATGTTCCATATACAGGAAGTCCATTGTCGATACGTTCTTTTAATGGTTCAAACATTCCGATAGTCTTAAGAAGTCTTCCAATAACAGTACTCTCACCACCTGGTATAATAATTCCATCCATAGGTCTGTGAATATCTTTTAATTCTCGTATTTCAAATGAATCAACACCGAGACGGTCAAGCATCTGGCGGTGTTCTATAAAAGCACCCTGAAGTGCCAGTACACCAACAGTATACATTACAATCCCTCCTATTTACCACGTTCAGCCATTAATAACTGAATCTCAGATTCGTTGATACCAACCATTGCTTCACCAAGATCTGTTGATAATTCGGCAAGAATTGCAGGATTGTTATAATTAGTAACAGCCTGAACAATAGCTCTTGCACGTTTTGCAGGATCGCCTGATTTGAAGATACCAGATCCTACGAATACACCTTCAGCACCAAGCTGCATCATAAGAGCTGCATCAGCAGGAGTAGCAACACCACCGGCAGCAAAGTTAACAACAGGAAGTTTTTTATTGTCATGAACATATTTTACAAGATCGTATGGTACCTGTAATTCTTTAGCTGCGTTGAAAAGTTCATGATCTTCAAGAGATGCAATTCTTCTGATCTCACTGTTCATCTTTCTCATATGGCGAACAGCCTGTACAATATCACCTGTTCCAGGCTCACCTTTTGTTCTGATCATTGAGGCACCTTCGTTAATTCTTCTGAGTGCTTCGCCAAGATCTTTTGCACCACATACAAAAGGTACTTTAAAAGCAGTTTTATCTATATGATATATGTCATCTGCAGGAGAGAGAACTTCACTCTCATCAATATAATCTATCTCGATTGCTTCAAGAATCTGAGCTTCTGCGAAGTGACCAATTCTTACTTTGGCCATAACAGGAATTGATACAGCTTCCTGAATTCCACGGATCATCTTAGGATCACTCATTCTTGATACACCACCGGCAGCTCTTATATCAGCAGGAATTCTCTCAAGTGCCATAACTGCACATGCACCTGCTTCTTCAGCAATCTTAGCCTGTTCAGGAGTTGTAACGTCCATAATAACGCCGCCTTTTAACATCTGGGCAAGTTCTTTATTTAATGAATATCTGTTATCTTTCATAATTGTAATCATCCTTATAATATAATATTATTCGCGAATTGAGTGAATTATAATACGCATATGGCTTGATAGGAATAGCCACTTTTGATTAATTTGACCATACCAGTTACTTTTTCACTATAAAACAGCCTATTTGTACAGTAAAAAAATATTTTTAAAAGATAGATTTTGTAAGTACCGCAGTACAAGTATAATAGGCTGTTAGTACATGCAATTAGGAAAATATTACCATAGAAGATAAAGTGAGAAGAGTATATAATGTGTTGAGTGTTAGCGTCAATAGTAGATAATAGAGCATAATAATAAAATAATATTAATAATATATGGTATGATAAGAATATACCAATAACATATGAAGAATATATATATGCACATTCATTAGATTTATGGATTGTAAGACCGATACTATATGAGAATAGAAGAGTGTTAATGCATTGTGCCAGAGCCTTAATTCAAAAAAAGGGAGAGTTGAATTGAGACAGAGGAAGGAGTAAATAATGGCCGATTTTAAAGATATATTAAAGAATATAAGTGGGAACAAGATATATATACAGACACATAATTTTCCAGATCCGGATGCGATATCAAGTGCATTTGGTCTTCAAAGATTATTACAATATGAGAACATAGAAGCAAAGATAATCTATACAGGGGAGATAGACAGGTTATCTACTATTAGTATGATTAAGAAACTTAATATAGATATACATCGTATAGATTCGCTTCCGGAGATATTAAAGGATGATGAGATTATTCTTGTTGATGCACAAAGAGGTAATTCTAATATTACTGATACATGTTCAGACAGAGTATTATGTATAGATCATCATAGAATATTTGGGCAGTCACAGTATGGATATTCATACATACGTCCTGATGTTGGAGCTTGTGCATCTATTATTGCTGAATACTATAAAGAAGCTGGAATTGCACCAGATCCTGATGTATGTACAGCACTTTTATATGGAATTAAGATAGATACAGCTAATCTTACAAGAAGTGTGTCAAAACTTGATTTGGATATGTTTTATGATTTGTATTATAAGGCTGATTTGGAACTTATAAGTAAGCTTGAGACAAGTACATTACAACTATCTGATTTGCATGCTTATGCTAATGCAATTAATAGTATTAAAGTTATAGATACAACAAGTTTTGCTAATACAGGGCATAATTGTCCGGAAGCATTAATAGCAACAATTTCGGATTTTATGCTCGATATATCGGAAGTGTCAATATCAATAGTATATTCATACAAAAAAGAGGGTATAAGATTATCAGTACGTTGTGATAGAGGTATATATGATGCAGGACTTATAACCAATGAAGCTTTAAAAGGAATTGGAAAAGGTGGCGGTCATGCAGCAATGGCAGGTGGACTTATACCATTTCGTGAAGGAATGTCAGAGATAAAGTCGGAAGACGTTGAAAGATATTTTCTTAATGCAATACGAAGATTATATCCGGTATAAAGTAGATTATATTGATAATATAGCAATATTATAATAAACAATTTGATAGAATATATAATAACAGCCGAGAATGTATATTTTCGGCTGTTATTGCATAATGAGTATTTGTTAATGATAGATTTATTAATGTTTTTAAGATTAACAATATTTTTAAGTATTAACAAAGTTTTTAAGTATTAGCAAAGTTTTTAAGTATTAGCAAAGTTTTTAAGTATTAACAAAGTTTTTTAAGTATTAACAAAGTTTTTAAGTATTAACAATTTTTTCCAAGATTAATATAGATATCAATAAGTCCGAATAGCATAAATGCTAAGAATGACACAGATGTAAAAGCAATTCTTGGCAGAATATGTATAGCAATACCATCTGCATATGCTATTGCAATGCTTAATATAAATCCTGGAATTGTATATAAAAGTGAAGCTATAAGAAGCTGTTTAATAGTTTTTTGTCTATATGCTGTAAAATCAGCTGGCATATAGGCGAATTTCTTAGCGAAAGATATCTTCCTTGAATTATAAGTAATGACTGTTCTGTAAGCTGTAATCTGATCAATTCCAAGAAGCGATAGTCCAAAATATGAGAAGATTATAGCTTTCTCACCATAAGCAACTGCAGATACCATTATACTTGCCGCAGAGAGCATGATAATTACAAATCTTTTCATAAGATAATCATATTTTTTTTGTGATTTTATTAATTCAAATACCTGTTCCATTATAGGACCTCCATATTATAAGAATTGTCTGCATTTACAATGACTCCGTTATTAAAAGTGATTATATAATCAGTCCGTTCTCTTAATTCTGATATATTCTCTGCAACAAAAATAGCAGCAATATTATCAGTGTCAATAAGTGATGATACAATTTTAAGAAGCTCTTTTCTAAATACAATATCAAGTCCTGCTAAAGCTTCATCAAAAAGTAATACTTCTGAGTTGTGTGCGATAGCAATAGCAAGTTGAAATTTAATGAATTCACCTCTTGACAATGCACTTATTAATGTATTCTGATTAATAGCAAATGTTCGCATCCAACTGTTAAAAAGTTCAGTGTTAAAATCAGAATATATCATTGAACATATCTGCATATTCATATCAACTGACATATCATCAAAGAATATATTTTTCTCAGAGATATAACCAAGTCTGTTAAGCCACATAGAAGAGTTGTCTGTAATATCACAACCATTGTAGCGGATATTGCCATTATAGATTGATTTTTTTGATACTAATGCAGTGCAGATTGAAGCAATGTCAGTTGAGGTATCGCCTGTTATAAGCGTTATATAGCCTCTTTGAATAGAGTAGTTCATATTGGTTATATGATAAGATTTGCCATTAGGAATATGACCTTTATCAGTTTGGTTGGTAAGCGTTACATTATTAAATTCTAATGTTGCTAGAGTATTCATAATATTTAGTCTCCTTTTACAATAATTATATAGTTTAGGCAATTAGATAATTGCAAAACGAACAATGAAAGTTAGTCATAGAGTTCGCTAATCATATCAATGAGTTCACTTTTTGATACACCTGAATTCTTAGCTTCGGTTACAAGTTCTGTAGCAATTTTTTCAACGAATACAAGCTGTTTTTCTTTTAGATAGCCTTTATTAATGTCATTGACGTAGAAACCTTTGCCTGCAACAGAACGAATTATTCCTTCTTTTTCAAGTTCTTCATAAGCTCTTTTAGTAGTGATTACACTTATCTCAAGTGACGATGCAAGACCTCTTATTGATGGCAGAGCTTCATCTGCTTTAATCTGTCCGGAAGCAATAGCGGACTTGATTTGTATTGCAATCTGTTCATAGATAGAATAATTGCTCTTGGGATCTATTATTATTCTCATAAATTACCTCCATTAAGTTGATGTATAAGCTGTTTTAACACTATTGATTATTCAGAAAGCAGACTAGTTATTGTTTCATAATCAGCTTGTACAAATACAGCGTTTCTAAAGTATTTTTTAAAATACACAATAGTCAATATGACAGACATTATACAGAATATTGCAATAATAATGAACTCATAGAAGTCACTATTGTTATGTCTAAGATCATATAATGCACTTACTGCAGATGAAGCTATTATCATATTTAGATATGAGATAATTAAACGATATATAATAAAACTCATAGCAGATATTTTCTTAAGTGCAGTCGAACTTACTGTTGACATTGGAGTATTAAATACACATATTGAAGCTGTATATATTACTCCTTCAATAATAAGATATACCAGCAGACTGTTATCATAAATAGATAATATAATTGCACCAACTATATAGAATAACAGAGATATAATAATTCGTGTAGAGTAATTGTGTATTACAATCCGTTCTCTTCCTTTGTGGCTAAGTGGCAACAGATAGAACTGTTTTACAAACATGCCATTATACATAGATGTAAAGAAAATAGAGATTGTCATACTAATAAAAAACCATACAAAAGCATATTGTGATTTGACTGAATTAATAGCTGGATATAGGAATGATAAGACCATAACTAATTCAGCCTGAGGATAGAGTTTACATTTTTGCATTTTGAGATTTTGCAGTTGATTAAGCATGATTATAGCCTCCTTTTATCACATAAAACAGAATATCTTCGATGGCAGGTCGGATTATTTTTACCGCACCATCTGCAAAGCTTTTAGAACATGTTCTGGTACGTTCATTGTTCTTTATGAACACAGTTGTGCCATATTCATTAGATTCACAGAAGATGATATCCTGTTTGTCATATTTGTGTCGTATTATGCGGTCACCTTTTACAATAAAATAATCATCAAGAAGTGTTTCGATATCTTTTGAAAAAACAATATTTCCATTGTTAATCATAGTGATGTAATCAGCAATATTGTCAAGTTCTTCTGTTATATGTGTAGCAATAATAGCACATGCCATATGTTCGTTAATATATTTGCGAAGAATATGTGCAAACTTACGATTGAGTTTGTCATCAAAGCTTCCATTAGGTTCATCGAGAATAAGAAGTCTGGCATTATGAGACATTGCAAATGCAAACTCAAAGCGAATAAGCTCACTGTCAGAACAATCAAATACATCTTTGTTAATGTTAAGCTCAAGATCTTTTGCATATTGCAAAAATGTCTGATGGTCATATTCATTATAGAATTTGCCAAAAAAATGTGCATTTTTATCAAGAGACATCTTATCAAAAAAGCCATGATCACGACCACTTGCAACATAACCGATATTCTGCTTATAGGAATCTTCATTAAGCTCTGAATGAAGATTGTCAAAGGCTATGCTGCCAGAATCACTTTTTGTGAGTCCGCATAGCAGTCTGATAAGTGATGTTTTACCGGAACCATTAGCTCCGATAAGTCCCATTATATAACCATCTTCGAGTGTTAAATTGATATTATTTAATCTAAAATCGCCAAGTTGTTTATTAACATTAGTGACGTTTAGCATATAATCCCTCCTTTTAAGTTGTCTGCTTAAGTAATTGAAAAAACGGATTACTGGTAAGCATATAATATCTATTAGTAATAGTAAGCGTATAATGGTATGGTACTGTCATTAGCTATATTTTACATATTGCCATGTATTACTGTACATATCATTCATGCATATACTGTGCATATCACTTGTGTATATACTGTACTGTCATTCGTGCATATATTGTACATATCGTTTGTGTATATACTGTATATATCAACATACACAGTATATACACAAACGATGTGCTATGTCAAGAGTAATTTGCAATATAAGAATAATTATTTTAAAAATAAAAAATTGTAGAATATTAAAAAAACATTGAAAATATATAAAATATATAGTAAAATGGATTCTGCAAGCCGGTATAGTTAAATGGTATAACGGTTCACTCGTAATGAATTATTGGGAGTTCGATTCTCCCTACCGGCTTATAAGCAGCACATTGTAGTGTATTGAACAATCAAGACATTTCAGTGTGCTTTTTTTGTTGTATATAAAAAGAAAAGTTGATATAATAGACAAAAATATGACAAATGTAAATAAGATAAATAAGCTGTATATATGCAGCTTGTGAGGAGGAAAATAATGGGAAAGAAGAAATTTAAAAATCCTGAAATTGTATGGCAATGCAGAAGCAGGAACAAATTCGGATTGCCATTTACCCGTACTAAGTATATTCTCTATGAGAATAAACTTGTTATAAGACGTGGAATAATCAATGTTGTAGAAGATGAAGTTGAACTATATAAGATAAAAGATAAACAGGTTCATATTAATTTTCTTGGAAGAATATTCAATTATGGAACAATCTATATCAGTGCAAGTGCAGTATATAATCAGGAAAACTGTATAAAAAATGTTAAAAATGTCCGTGAAGTAATGAGCATATTTGAACATTATATTGATGCAGAAAGAGATAAATATCATGTAAGAGGCAGAGATATGGTTGGAGAAGCTGAGAATCATAATCCTGATTTCGAAAGAGATTATGACGAGATGGAAGTTGATGTTGAAGATGTAGACAATGACTTCGATCATGAAGACGATAATTAATAAAATTAACTTTTTTTTGAAAAAATATTAAAAAAAGATTGCATTTATCTCTGAGTTAGTATAATATACAATGTATAAAAGACAAATGTACGCGAGGGAAAGACAATATTGACTGAATGTACACATTATCTAATTAGTCTTAAATATTATGTATGAGGTGAATGAAAAATGAGTCAGAAATTGAGAGTTGGAATTTTAGGAGCTACAGGAATGGTAGGACAGCGTTTTATAGCATTGCTTGAGAACCATCCATGGTTTGAGGTTGTTGCTGTTGCAGCAAGCCCAAGATCAGCAGGCAAAGCATATGAGGACGCAGTTGGTGGAAGATGGAAGATGGATACACCAATGCCAGAAGCAGTTAAGAAACTTGTAGTACTTGATGTTAATGATGTTGAACATGTATCATCACAGGTGGATTTTGTATTTAGTGCAGTTGACATGACTAAGGACGAGATTAAAGCTATTGAAGAAGCATATGCTAAGACAGAGACACCAGTTGTATCTAACAATAGTGCACACAGATGGACACCAGATGTACCAATGGTAGTACCAGAACTTAATCCAGAGCATCTTGAAGTAATCAAATATCAGAAAGAACGTCTTGGTACTAAAAAAGGATTTATCGTTGTAAAACCTAACTGTTCAATCCAGAGTTATACACCAGCGCTTCATGCGTTAAAAGAATTTGGACCAAAACTTGTTGTTGCTACAACATATCAGGCAATCTCAGGAGCTGGTAAGACATTCAAAGAATGGCCAGAGATGGTTGGAAATATTATTCCATACATCGGTGGAGAAGAAGAGAAGAGTGAACAGGAACCATTAAGAATCTGGGGACATGTTGAAGATGGTAAGATTGTTAAAGCTGAAGGACCTGTAATAACAACACAGTGTATCAGAGTACCAGTACTTAATGGACATACAGCAGCAGTATTTGTAAACTTTGAGAAGAAACCTTCAAAAGAAGAGATTATAGAGAGATGGAGAGCATTCAAAGGCTTACCACAGGAACTTGAACTTCCAAGTGCTCCAAAGCATTTCATTCAGTATCTTGAAGAAGATAACCGTCCACAGGTAACACTTGATGTTAACTATGAGAATGGATTTGGTGTATCATTAGGACGTTTAAGAGAAGATACAGTATTTGATTACAAATTCGTTGGCTTGTCACATAATACAGTAAGAGGTGCAGCAGGCGGTGCAGTATTAATCGCAGAATTATTAAAAGCTCAGGGATATATAACAGCTAAATAATTGACATAATAGTTGATTATGATATATTAATATAAGAAGTAATTATGACGGAGTAATTTCACTCCGTCATTTTTTTAACATAAAAAATAAAAATGATGTTTCTCAACCTACAACATTGTGATAGAATGTTATAATGTAGATAGAAAATAATATATATAAGGAGAGAATGGTATGTCTATCGTAAAAACAGAATTTGGGAAATCACAAAATGGGGAAAGTGTATATTTATACACAGTAACTAATGAAAATGGAACAATAATGAAGGTGACAAACTATGGAGCAATACTTCAGTCAGTAATTGTAAAGGACAAAAATGGTAATATGACAGATGTTGTACTTGGCTGTGATAATGTTGAAGAATATTATGATAATGGTCCTTCATTTGGAGCTGTTGTTGGACGTAATGCTAATAGAATTGGTGGGGCTAAAGTTGTAATCAATGGTATAACATACGAACTTGCGAAGAATGATAATGGTAAGAACAATCTTCATAGTGGTCCGGATCTTTTTCAGAACAGAGTATGGGATGCTGAAGAATTTGCACAGGATGGACAGGGAGTTGAATTCACACTTGTAAGTCCGGAGATGGATCAGGGATATCCGGGTAACTTTAGTGTATCAGTAAAATATACACTTACAGATGATGATGCAGTTATGATTACATATAATGCAACTTCAGATGCAGATACAATTGCTAATATGACTAATCATTCATATTTTAATCTTGAAGGACATGATGCAGGCAGTGTGCTTGATAATGAAGTATATATTAATTCAGATGCATTTACACTTACAGACAGTGAATTAATACCTACAGGAGAATTATGTGATGTGACAGGAACACCTATGGATTTTAGAGAGATGAAGAAGCTTGGCAGAGATATTGATGCTTCATACGAACCACTAATTCTTGCAGGCGGTTACGATCATAATTATGTACTTAAGAATGAAGGCGATAATGAACTTGTAGCTAAGTTACATAGTGAAAAAACAGGTATAACAATGGAAGTATATACAGATCTTCCGGGAATTCAGCTATATACAGGTAATTTCCTTGGAGGAGATAAAAAAGGCAAAGGCGGACATTATTACAAAAAGAGAGATGGTGTATGCTTTGAATCACAGTATTTCCCGGATGCTAATAACCATGAGAACTTTGCTTCAACAATTCTTAAAGCAGGAGAAGTATATAATACAACAACTGTATATAAATTTGTAACAGAGTAGATTAATATATGCAAAAGTAATGATTTGGTAAGGAATTGACATTATGCAAAAAATTGAAAGTTTAGATAAAAAAGAAGCATTAAGATATCTTGGATATGGTAATAATGAGCCGGATGAACAGGTAAAAAAGATGCTTGATGAATGTGAAAAACAGATAACAGATATAGCAAAACCTGCATTTGCCTATAAGATATTTGATATCGAATGGAAAGATGACGGAATATATATACCCGGTACAACACTTGTGTTTACGGGGAAGTCAATTAGAGAGCATCTTGAAGGCTGCGAAAAAGTAATTCTTATGTGTGCGACATCCGGACAGGAAGTTGACAGACTTATAAGGACGACGCAGATTCGAGGAATGGCAAAAGCAGTTATTATGGATGCACTTGCAAGTGTATCTGTAGAGTATGTCTGTAATGAAGCAGAGAGGCTTATAAGAGATAATGTAAAAGATTACTATTTTACATGGAGATTCAGTCCTGGATATGGAGATCTTCCAATTGAGATACAGGGCAGTTTTCTTAATGTGCTTGATGCACCAAAAACAATGGGCGTATCAGTAACAGCAGGTGATATGTTAACACCTACCAAATCAGTAACAGCGATAATCGGTTTGTCAAAAGAACCACTTAAAGCCAAAACAAGAGGTTGTATAAGCTGTAGTATGAACGAAAGATGCAAATTCAGGGCAGGAGGAACACATTGTGGATTTTAAAAAATTATTAGAAAAAGAATGCGTCATATTAGATGGCGGAATGGGAACAATGCTTCAGGCAGCAGGAATGCAGCTTGGAGAGATACCAGAAGTATTAGGATTTACCAGTCCTGAGATATTATATGATATACACAGAGCTTATGCTTTAAGTGGTTCTGATATAATATATGCCAATACATTCGGTGCAAACAGGCATAAATTAAAAGATTCAGAATATACAGTAAGTGAAGTTATAAAAAAAGGACTTGCTAATGCAAAAGAGGCAGTAAAAGATCTTGGTACATACGTTGCACTTGATGTAGGACCGATAGGACAGCTACTTGAACCTACAGGAACACTTACATTTGAAGAAGCCTATGATATATTTAAGGAGATTGTTGTAGCAGGAAGAGATGATGCAGATGTTATAGTATTTGAGACAATGACAGATCTATATGAATTAAAAGCAGCAGTGCTTGCAGCTAAAGAAAATTCAGATCTTCCAATTATGTGTACAATGACATTTGAAGAAAATTACAGAACATTCACAGGATGCAGTGTATCAGCTATGGCACTTACTATGGAAGGACTTGGAGTTGATGCAATAGGAATGAACTGCTCACTTGGTCCAAAAGAGATGTATCCAATAGTTGAAGAACTTGCAAGATGGACAACACTGCCTATGATAGTTAAGCCTAACGCAGGGCTTCCGGATCCTGAGACTAATCTTTATAATGTAACAGCTAAGGAATTTGCTGAATATATGGCAAGGCTTGCTGATATAGGAGTTAAGATATATGGAGGATGCTGTGGTACAACACCTGAATTTATAAAAGAGTTGAAAAATGCACTTGAAGGAGTAAAACCTGCAATCAATAAAGTTGTAGCAAAAAGTGCAATATGTACACCATGTAATACAGTTGTTATAGATAGACCAAGAATTATTGGTGAACGAATTAATCCTACAGGAAAAAAACTTTTTAAAGAAGCACTTAAGAATAATGATATAGATTATATATTAGGAAAAGCTTTAGAACAGATAGACGCAGGTGCTGATATTCTAGATGTTAATGTTGGACTTCCGGAGATTAATGAAAAAGATATGATGGTTCGTGTAGTCAAAGCAATTCAGGCAATAACAGATGTTCCATTACAGCTTGATTCGACAATGCCAGAAGTACTTGAAGCAGGACTTCGAGTATATAATGGTAAGCCAATAGTCAATTCAGTTAATGGTGAAGAACAGATAATGGAGAATATACTTCCATTAGTCAAAAAATATGGTGCATCAGTAGTCGGACTTACGCTTGATAATGGCGGTATACCTAAGAAGGCAGAAAAACGTTTTGAGATTGCAAAGAAGATACAAAAAAATGCAAAAGAATATGGAATATCAAAGGAAAATGTATTCATTGACTGTCTTACATTAACAGCATCTGCAGAACAGGATGGTGTAATGGAGACACTTAATGCACTTAAGATGGTAAAAGATGAATTAGGATTAAGAACAGTTCTTGGTGTATCTAATATATCATTCGGACTTCCAAACAGAGAACTGATTAATCACAATTTCCTTACAATGGCACTTACTTATGGACTTGATCTTCCTATTATTAATCCTAATGTAGAATCTATGACAGGAGCTGTAAGATCATATAATCTGTTAACAGGCATAGATAAGAATTCGGTTGAATATATTGAAGCATACAACCAGGCAAATGGTGATATTAAGAAAAATGTATCAGGCGAGACAAAGCAGATGGATATAAAACAGGCGATACTAAGTGGACTAAAAGGTGAGACAAAGAGACTTACTGAGAAGATGCTAAATGAAGGAGCAGAAGCACTCAAGATAGTTGATGATATGTTAATACCGGCACTTGATGTAACAGGAGCAGAATTTGAAAAAGGCAAAATCTTTCTTCCACAGCTAATAATGTCAGCAGAAGCTGCACAGGCTGCATTTGAAGCAATAAAAGAAGATATGGTTAAGAAAAATAATGCACCGGTAAGCAAAGGCAAGATAATAATTGCTACTGTAAAAGGTGATATACATGATATTGGCAAGAATATAGTAAAAGTACTTCTTGAGAATTATGGATATAATGTAATAGACCTTGGCAGAGATGTTCCTTATGAGACAGTAGTTGAGACAGCAATAAAAGAAGATGTAAAACTTGTAGGGCTTAGCGCACTTATGACAACCACACTTGTAAGTATGGAGAAGACAATAGAGTTGCTTAGAAAAAGTGGACACGAATGTAAAGTAATGGTCGGCGGAGCAGTTCTTACTCCGGACTATGCACTTAAGATTGGTGCAGATTATTATGCAAAAGATGCAAAAGAGTCTGTAGATATTGCAAAAAAAGTATTAGGATAGTGACAAAAATGCAATACATTGGCAAGTATTTTAAGAATTATGTTTTGGTGGAAATACTAGAATAAGTGTGCTATAATCTAAAAGAAATTTGAGAGCAGGAGGCATGTTATGTTACTTGGAAGAAATACAGAGTTACAATCATTAGAAGACAGATATAACAGTAAAGAGAATACAATTACAGTCCTATATGGCAGAAAATATATAGGAAAAACGCATCTGTTAAAAGAGTTTGTAAGTAATAAGTCATGTCTCTATTATCATGCAAGACCAGCTTCTAAGATTGAGCAGATTAATCAGCTTAAGAGAGAAGTCAATGAATTGTTAGAGAGCAATATAGAAGATAATACATATGAAGATATATTTATAGAGACGGCTAAGATACCATCACCAGTGAAGCTTATTATAATAGAAGAATTTCAGAATATAGCCAAATATGATGATGAATTCATGGAAGCTGTTATAGCACTTAAGAATAACAGATTATATGAGGGACATATAATGATAATCTTAACAAGTTCGTCAATAGGATGGGTTGAGAATAGTATGATCTCTCATATAGGTGTTAATGCACTTGAGATTAATGCATTTACTAAGCTTAAGTCACTTGAATTCATAGAAGTTGTGCGTATGTTCCCTAAATATACAGTAGAACAGACTGTTGAAGTATATGCGATAACAGGAGGAATACCAGGTTATCTTGCACAGTGGGATAAAGACAGAACAGTTATAGACAATATAGCTGAGAATTATCTTGCAGACAGTTCTATGATGAAATATGAAGGACATTCATTTGTAAAAGAAGAACTTAGAGAGACTTCTGTATACAGTACTATATTAGGTGCAATTGCCCAGGGAATGTACAAGCTTAATGAATTGCATAACTATACAGGATTTGGAAGAGATAAGATAAGTGTATATATTAAGAATCTTATAGAACTTGAGATTGTTGAAAAAGTATTCTCTTATGACAGTGAAGGAAAAGAACATACGAAAAAAGGAATATATAGAATTAAAGATAACTATGTATATTTCTGGTATAGATATATATATCCTAATATGTCAAGACTTGAGATGCTTACAGGAAAAGAGTTTTATGATAGATATATATCTTCAACAATAGATGCATTTGTTGAAGAGACATTCGTAAATGTAGCACTTGAATATTTAGAACTTATGAATCGTATTAACAAATTGCCAGTTAAGATAAAAAGAAAAGGCAGCTGGTGGGGAAAAAGTGGCAATATAGACATAGTAATAGAAGGTGAGGATGGCAAGCATATAGTTGCTATATGTAACTGGAAAGAAGAAGTTATGACATCTGCTATGTATGAAGAATTTCTTGATACAGTGGCACTCTCTGAGATATCACCTGATTATATATATGTCTTTTCAAAAGGTGCATTTGATGCACAGATTAAGAGAATAGAACAAGACAATGATAATGTTGTACTTGTAAGTATTAATGAATTATAGACAATATAGGGAGAAATAAGGTTTATATATGAATAAGCCAGATGAAAAGGAAAGTTGGAAATAAATGGGAAAATCTCTGTTTATAGCTGAAAAACCAAGTGTGGCACAGGAATTTGCCAAAGCACTTAAAGTAACAGGACCAAAGAAAGATGGTTATATAGAATCGCAGGATACGATAGTTACATGGTGTGTCGGTCATCTTGTCACAATGAGTTATCCGGAAGTATATGACATGAAGTACAAAAAGTGGTCATATGATACACTTCCATTCTTACCGAAGGAATTCTTATATGAAGTTATTCCGGCAGTAAGCAAACAATTTAATATAGTAAAAGGTCTCCTTACAAGAGAAGACGTTGATACAATATATGTATGTACTGACTCAGGACGAGAAGGAGAATATATATATCGTCTTGTCGAACAACTTGCAGGAGTTAAAGATAAACAAAGAAAAAGAGTCTGGATAGATTCACAGACAGAAGAAGAGATATTAAGAGGTGTAAAAGAAGCAAAAGATTTGTCTGAATACGATAATCTTTCAGATGCAGCTTATCTTAGAGCTAAGGAAGATTATCTTATGGGGATTAATTTTTCAAGACTTCTTACACTCAAATATGGGAATGCAATCTCAAGATATCTAAAGACTAATTATACAGTTATATCTGTAGGAAGAGTTATGACTTGTGTACTTGGTATGATAGTTCGAAGAGAGCGTGAGATTCGTTCATTTGTAAAGACACCATTCTACAGAGTGCTTGGTAAATTCGCACTTGATACAAGAGAGATAGAAGCAGAATGGAGAGCTGTTGAAGGCTCAATATTCTATGCTTCACCACATCTGTATAAAGAGAATGGTTTTAAGAAAAAAGAAGTAGCAGAAAAGTTCATCAAATGGTTTAATGAAGAACCAGGTAATGCAACTGTTATGAGTATTGAAAAGAAAAAAGAGAATAAGAATCCACCATTATTATACAATCTGGCAGAACTTCAGAATGAATGTTCAAGAATGTTCAAGATAAGTCCTGATCAGACACTTAATATTGTTCAGGAGTTATACGAGAAAAAGCTTGTAACATATCCAAGAACAGATGCCAGAGTATTATCAACTGCAGTTGCAAAAGAGATATCAAGAAATATAAAAGGACTTCTTGGTTATGGAATTGCAAAAGAATATGCAGGTGACATACTTAATGGTACTTCTTATAAAAATATAGCAAAGACAAGATATGTTAATGATAAGCAGATAACAGATCATTATGCAATAATACCTACAGGGCAGGGACTTAGAGAACTTAATAATCTCTCAGTTGCATCACAGAATGTGTATGAGACGATAGTAAGACGATTCTTAAGTATATTCTATCCACCTGCAGTATATCAGAAGATAAGTCTTAAGATAAAACTTAGGGATGAGCTGTTTTTTGCAAGTTTTAAAGTACTTGTAAGTGAAGGATATCTTAAAGTTACTGGTAATTCTTTTGATAAAAAGAAGAATGATACAGATCAGACAGAAGATGTAAAATGTGATAATGAGTTTCTTCAGGCACTTTCGACACTTAAAAAAGGAACTGAATTGCCTATTAATACATTATTCATAAAAGAGGGTGAGACATCACCTCCTAAAAGGTATAATTCAGGTAATCTTATTCTCGCAATGGAGAATGCAGGTCAGCTTATAGAAGATGAAGAACTTAGAGCACAGATAAAAGGAAGTGGCATTGGAACAAGTGCAACAAGAGCTGAGATTCTTAAAAAACTTGTTAATATAAAATATATTAATCTTAACAAAAAGACTCAGATAATTACACCCTCACAATTAGGTGAGATGATATATGATGTTGTAGCTAATTCAATAAAACATCTTCTTAATCCTGAACTTACAGCAAGTTGGGAAAAAGGACTTACAATGGTGGCAGAAGGAACAATAACATCAGATGAATATATGGCAAAACTTGAAGGGTTTGTCTCAAGACGAACGTCATATGTGATGAGTCTTAACAATCAATATGGTCTGAAGATATTTTTTGATCAGACAGCAGATAATTATAAATAGACAGATGGAGGTAAAAATATGTGCGGAATAGTTGGATATATAGGTAATCAGGAGGCAGCACCAATTCTGCTTGACGGATTAACAAAACTTGAATATAGAGGATATGATTCAGCAGGACTTGCTGTTTTTGACGGTGAGAATATTAATATAGTAAAAGCAAAAGGAAGACTTCAGGTACTTCGTGAACTTACAGGAGATGGAAAAGCATTAAAAGGATGCATAGGAATCGGACATACAAGATGGGCTACTCATGGAGCACCATCTGTTACTAATTCTCATCCACATCATAATGCTAAAGAGACAATAGCCGTTGTTCATAATGGTATTATTGAGAATTATATGAAGTTAAAAGAGAAGCTTATTAAAAAAGGCTATACATTCATATCTGAGACAGATACAGAGGTTGTAGCTCATTTACTTGACTATTATTATAATGGCAACCCGGTTGAGACAATAGCAAAAGTTATGCATAGAGTTGAAGGTTCATATGCATTAGGTATAATCTTTAAAGATCATCCAGACAAATTATATGCAGTAAGAAAAGACAGTCCGCTTATTGTAGGTGTAGGTGAGCATGAGAACTTTATTGCATCAGATGTACCGGCAATATTAAAATATACACGTAATGTATATTTTATTGAGAATGAAGAGATTGTTGAGCTTAGCAAAAAAGATGTACATTTCTACAATTCAGATGTTGAAGAGATTGAAAAAGAGATGTCAGAAGTAAAATGGGATATATCAGCAGCAGAAAAATCAGGATATGAACATTTTATGTTAAAAGAGATATATGAACAGCCAAAAGCCTTAAGAGATACAATCAATCCTAGAGTAAAAAATGGAGAGATAGTAATTGATGAACTTACAATGACAGAAGAAGATATTAAGAATATCAAAAAAATATTCATCGTTGCATGTGGATCTGCTTATCATGCAGGTGTTAATGGCAAATATGTAATAGAAGGTGCTGCAAGAATTCCAGTAGAAGTAGATCTTGCATCTGAATTCAGATATCGTAATCCTATTCTTGAAGAAGGAACACTTGTAATTATAATAAGCCAGTCAGGTGAAACTGCAGATTCAATCGCAGCATTACGAGAAGCTAAATCAAGAGGAATAAAAGTGTTAGGTATTGTTAATGTAGTAGGAAGTACAATAGCAAGAGAATCAGATAATGTTATGTATACATGGGCAGGACCTGAGATAGCTGTAGCTACTACTAAGGCATATTCAACACAGTTATCAGCATTATATCTTCTTGCAATGTATTTTGGAAAAGTTAAAGGAACACTTGCAAAAGAGGAATATTCCGATATGTTAAAAGAACTTATGTTATTACCTGATAAAGTTCAGACAATACTTGGAGATAAAGAGAACATACAGTTCTTCGCTAACAGATATGTGGGAGCAAAAGATGTATTCTTCATCGGAAGAGGTCAGGATTATGCAGTATCACTTGAAGGCTCATTGAAGTTAAAAGAGATATCATATATTCATTCAGAAGCCTATGCTGCAGGTGAATTAAAACATGGAACAATATCACTTATAGAAGAAGGAACACTTGTAACAGCAGTATTAACTAATGAAGAACTTTACAAGAAGACAATAAGCAATATAGTAGAAGTTCGTACAAGAGGAGCATTTGTTCTTGCTGTAACTAATGAAGATAATATTCTTGATAAAGAGACAGCAGATTATGTAATATACATACCAAAGACTCATAAATATTTTACATCATCACTTGCTGTAGTTCCACTTCAGTTATTTGGATATTATGTATCAGTAGGCAGAGGATGTGATGTTGATAAACCTCGTAACCTTGCAAAATCAGTAACTGTTGAGTAATAAGTATAGATAGTTATAAGATAATAAAATTGTAAGAACAATATAAGCAGGATGACAATCCCGCGATATGCGAATACTCAGTAGAATTGTGGGAGTGCGTAGCACGGAGCAATTCGTAGGCATCAAAGTTGGGGCTTTTGACCCCAACATCATATACATTAGTCTGGTAGCTGATAAGAGAATATAGAAAGAGGTATAGATAGGAATGGAAGAGTTAAAGATTAAGAATCTGTATAACCTTGATGAGACAATAGCAAAAGATATATTTGCAGGAAAAGAATATCCATGGGAAGTGTTGCCATATATAGGTGAGTATATTAAGGAGCTTGGAAGTACACTTCCTACAGATGAATATGACAAAGTCGGAGAAGATATATGGATTGCAAAAAGTGCAAAAGTAGCAAAGACAGCATATATTAATGGACCATGTATTATAGGTAAGAATACAGAAGTACGTCATTGTGCTTTTATAAGAGGTAATGCACTTGTTGGTGAAGGCTGTGTAGTTGGTAATTCAACAGAACTTAAGAACGTAATAATATTTAACTGTGTGCAGGTACCACATTATAATTATGTAGGCGACTCAGTACTCGGATACAAATCACACATGGGTGCAGGCTCTATAACATCTAATGTAAAACAGGATAAGACACTAGTAACAGTTAATATTAATGGAATAAAAGTTGATACAGGACTTAAGAAATTTGGTGCTATGTTAGGTGATAATGTTGAAGTCGGATGTAATTCCGTACTTAATCCGGGAACAGTTGTTGGCCGTCACAGTAACATATATCCATTATCAATGGTAAGAGGATACATAGCAGCAGATAGTATATACAAGAAGTCAGGGGAGATTGTAGCAAAAAACTGTTAGAATAGAATCTTTTGTAGTTACAACGTTAATAAGTAATACCAGTACATAAGAGATGAGGTGACATAATTGGGAAAAACGATAGTAGTAGTAGATGATGAAAAAGAGATAGCAGATTTTATAGAGATGTATCTTGTTAATGAGGATTTTGAAGTTAAGAAGTTCTACGATGGAACTTCAGCACTTGAATATATTGAAAAATACAATGTAGATCTTGCACTTCTTGATGTAATGCTTCCTGATACTGATGGATTTAAGATGCTAAAGGAGATTAGAGAAAAATTCAATTTTCCGGTAATTATGTTAACTGCGAAGACTGATTACATGGATAAGATTACAGGACTTACACTTGGAGCAGATGATTATATTCCAAAGCCATTCAATCCATTAGAACTTGTGGCAAGAGTTAAAGCTCAGATTAGACGTTATACAAGTTATAATGAAGCATACAAAGGCGATACAGAATATATAGAATATAGAGGACTTGAACTATGCAAAGACACGCATAGAGCAGTATATAATGGAGAAGAACTAGTACTTACACCGATAGAATTCTCCATTCTCTGGATTTTGTGTGATAACAGAGGTAAGGTAATAAGCTCAGAGCAGTTGTTTGAGACTATCTGGGGAGAAAAATATTTTAAAAATAGTAACAATACAGTGATGGTTCATATAAGACATATCAGAGAGAAGATGCACGAACCTGCCGGAAAAGCAGAGTTTGTTAAGACGATATGGGGTGTAGGATACAAAGTTGAGTAAGCAGACAAAATATAATGAATTAAAGATTAAAATATTCAGAAATACACTTTTAATGACAGTGCTTGCAGGGATTACAATATTTTTTATATTTAATCTTCTTATTGATGGGATATTACAGGATCCATTTGCAGAATTTTTTATAAGAACATTAAGACATATGTTTGGAATGACAAGAGATGAAGCGATAGAATGGTACAAAGTTATATTTAGAAGAAATAAGACATTGTATGTGCTATTTGGCTTTATATCTATGTTTGCTGTATATTTTTATATAGGAATGTCCAAGTTCAGTAAGTACTTTGATGAAGTTGGTAATGGAATTGACAGCATAATAGATCCGGATTCAGGAAGAATTGTGTTGTCGCATGAACTTGAACCAATAGAGAAGAAACTTAATAGAATTCAGGATACAATTGAACTTAAAGAGAAACAGGCGAAGCTTAGTGAAGAGAGAAAGAACGATCTTGTACTCTATCTGGCACATGATCTTAAGACACCGCTCACTTCGATAATAGCATATCTTACAATGCTTAGAGATAACCCTGATATGGACACAGAGAAACGTGCAAAATGCGTTAATATATCACTTGAAAAAGCAAACAGACTTAACGAACTTATAAAAGAATTTTTTGAGATAACATGTTATAATGTGGCTGATATGAAGATAGAGAAACAGGAGATTAATCTATCTATGATGTTAAGTCAGATTACAGATGAATTCTATCCTCTTTTGTATCCTAAGAATATGACATTCGAGACAGATATAGAAGATGATATAATTATAAATGCAGATCCGGACAGGCTTGCAAGAGTATTCGACAACCTGTTGAGAAATGCAATAGCATACAGTTATGAGAACACAGCCATTATAGTCAAGGCGGTTCATATAGGCGGTCGAGTAATGATAACTTTCTCTAATAAAGGTGATGATATTAAAAAGGAACAGTTAGATTCGCTTTTTGATAAGTTTTTCAGACTCGATTCATCAAGATCATCAGCAACAGGTGGCTCTGGTCTTGGACTTGCAATCGCTAAAGAGATAGTTAACCGACACGATGGGACAATAACAGCATCGTGTGTCGATGGTCAGACTACATTTTTAGTGGTTATTCCTGTAGCTTAGACCAATTTTTTCATAAAAAATGAATAAATTTGAAAAAAACTATGGACTAATTTAAAAGGATGTGAGAGAATAACTTCGGATGTGGTTAAAGTTTTATCAATCATATAGACCACATATTACACAAGTCAGTAAGTACGTCTTTTAATCTGCAAAGAAGAAGTATTTATTATGTGCCTACAATTTGAAATTCAAATTTTGAAAGGAGAAATACAATGATTTATTCACATGAAGTAGAAAAAATGTGTACAGTAGCACAGGGTGTTAAACATGGTGCTGCTCCAATCCCAGAAGAAGCAAAATGGGTAAAAGCAAAAGAAATTAAAGACATTTCAGGTCTTACACACGGTATTGGCTGGTGTGCTCCACAGCAGGGTGCCTGCAAACTTACTCTTAACGTTAAAGAGGGCATTATCCAGGAAGCATTAGTTGAAACTATTGGATGTTCAGGTATGACTCATTCAGCAGCTATGGCATCAGAAATCTTACCAGGAAGAACAATTCTTGAAGCATTAAATACAGACTTAGTATGTGATGCTATCAATACAGCTATGAGAGAATTATTCTTACAGATCGTATACGGAAGAACACAGTCAGCTTTCTCAGAAGAAGGACTTCCAATTGGTGCTGGTCTTGAAGATTTAGGTAAAGGATTAAGAAGCCAGGTTGGTACTATGTATGGTACACTTAAGAAAGGTCCTCGTTACCTTGAGATGGCAGAAGGTTATGTAACAGGAATCGCTCTTGACGAAGAAGATCAGATTATCGGATACCAGTTCGTATCACTTGGTAAGATGACAGACTTCATCAAAAAAGGTGACGATCCTAACACAGCTTGGGAAAAAGCTAAAGGTCAGTATGGTAGAGTAGCAGATGCTGTTAAGATTATTGACCCAAGAAACGAATAATCAAGGAGGTAACGAAAATGTCTTTATTTGAATCATATGAAAGAAGAATAGATAAAATCAATGCTGTATTAAACAGCTATGGTATTTCTTCAATTGAAGAAGCAGAAAAAATCACAAAAGATGCTGGATTAGATGTTTACAGCCAGGTAAAAGGTATTCAGCCAATTTGTTTTGAAAATGCATGTTGGGCTTACACAGTAGGTGCAGCTATCGCAATCAAAAAAGGATGCAGAAGAGCAGCTGATGCAGCAGCAGCAATCGGTGAAGGTCTTCAGGCATTCTGTATTCCAGGTTCAGTTGCTGACCAGAGAAAAGTTGGTTTAGGACATGGTAACCTTGGTAAGATGTTACTTGAAGAAGATACAGATTGTTTCTGTTTCTTAGCTGGTCATGAATCATTCGCAGCAGCTGAAGGTGCAATCGGTATTGCAGAAAAAGCTAACAAAGTTCGTCAGAAACCTTTAAGAGTTATCTTAAATGGTCTTGGTAAAGATGCAGCTCAGGTTATCTCAAGAATTAATGGTTTCACATATGTTGAAACAGAGATGAACTACTATACAGGCGAAGTTAAAGAAGTATTCAGAAAATCATATTCAACAGGTCTTCGTGCAAAAGTTAATTGCTACGGTGCTAATGATGTAACAGAAGGTGTTGCAATCATGCATAAAGAAGGTGTTGACGTATCTATCACAGGTAACTCAACAAACCCAACACGTTTCCAGCATCCAGTAGCAGGTACATATAAGAAAGAATGTATCGAACAGGGTAAGAAATACTTCTCAGTTGCTTCAGGTGGTGGTACAGGACGTACGCTTCACCCAGATAACATGGCAGCAGGTCCTGCTTCATATGGTATGACAGATACTATGGGACGTATGCATTCAGATGCTCAGTTCGCAGGTTCATCATCAGTTCCAGCTCATGTTGAGATGATGGGTCTTATCGGAATGGGTAACAACCCAATGGTTGGTGCTACAGTTGCAGTTGCTGTTTCTAT
>SAMEA104315435__coassemble_685_pt1 | contig 22747 bp, 22 predicted proteins | sample SAMEA104315435__metabat2_low_PE_020 | metagenome-assembled genome bin SAMEA104315435 (sample SAMEA104315435) | gut metagenome | biome: Monkey gut; feature: monkey-associated habitat; material: faeces | place: China | collected 2013
ATACATTTTCCTTTAAGTACGGATAATGTTATAAAAGCAAGAAAAAGACTTGTATTTGATGAGTTTTTTAGGTTCCTTATGGCTATTAGAAAATTAAGGGAAGTTAAAGAAGTAAGTATTAATGAACATGTGATTTGCAATGACACAAGAACTGATGAATTCATAAAGAATCTGCCATTTGAACTTACGAAAGCCCAGCAAAAAGTATGGGAAGAGATAAAACGTGATATGGTATCTGACAAGACAATGAACAGGCTTATTCAAGGAGATGTAGGTTCTGGTAAGACAATTCTTGCAGTACTTGCATTGTTAAACTGTGCATTAGCCGGAAAACAGAGTGCTATGATGGTGCCGACAGAAGTACTTGCAAAGCAACAATATGATTCGATAGTTAAGATGTTTGCAGATAGTGGACTTGATATAGAGATAGTACTTCTTACAGGTTCAACAAGTAGAAAAGATAAAAAAGCAGCTTATGAATCAATTAGCAGTGGCAAGGCTCAGATTATAATTGGTACACATGCACTTATTCAGGAAAAAGTAGAATATAAAGATCTCGCACTTGTAATAACAGATGAACAGCATCGTTTTGGAGTAAACCAGCGTAATACATTTGGTGAAAAAGGTCATAAACCACATGTACTTGTAATGAGTGCAACGCCTATTCCAAGAACACTTGCGATAATAATATATGGGGATCTTGATATATCAATTGTTGACGAACTTCCTGCTAACAGACTGCCGATTAAGAATTGCGTAGTTGATGAGAGCTATATGCCAAGAGCATATCGTTTTATTGAAGATGAGATAAGAGCCGGACATCAGGTATATGTAATATGTCCTATGGTTGAAGAAAGTGAGAATATTGAAGCTAAGAATGTTATCGATTATTCAGAAGAACTGCGAGCCGGACTTGCACCTGGAATAACAATAGAATATCTGCATGGTAAGATGAAGAATGAACAGAAGAACGATATTATGGGACGTTTTGCAAAAAATGAGATAAAAGTACTTGTATCAACAACTGTTATCGAAGTTGGAGTTAATGTTCCTAATGCGACTGTTATTATGATAGAAGATGCCGGAAGATTTGGGCTTGCACAGTTACACCAGTTAAGAGGTCGTGTCGGACGAGGATCGGCACAATCATATTGTATTATGGTAAGCAATTCCAAATCTAAAAAAACAAAAGAGAGACTTAATATACTTGCAAAGTCAAATGATGGTTTTTATATAGCAAGTGAAGATCTAAAGCTTAGAGGACCGGGAGATATATTTGGAATAAGACAAAGTGGTCTGTTGCAATTTGAACTTGGTGATATATATACAGATGCTGAGATATTAAAGGATGCAAAAGAAGCATGTGATATTATTTACAATAATGATCCTGAACTTCAGAATATTAAAAATCAGGGTATTAAAAATATATTAGATAAATATCTTGAAAAAGGTTTTGAAAAATTATGTCTGTAATATCTGTAAAATGTTAAAAAAAGATAAATAATCATTCTGATACTTGACTATGATGAATAAAGCATATAACATAGTGTTATTGAGAGATAGTGCAGCGAGGAGTGTGTATTAATGAACATAAATGAAGAACAAAGAACTGCGGCATATAACGGGATGGTTGAATGGTTAAAAGATGAGCATGAGCTTGGAAAAGAACCATATAGAATTACATTGGCAACAGAATTTGATTTACATAATTTGCACTATTACGTTTTTAAGTATAAAAAGAATGCATTTTCAAAATGGATGCTAGGTGTATGTGGTGGATATGAAGAGAATGAGCTTACGAATTGTGGACATGTATTTAGCGATATGGAAGAATACAAAGACAAGACTGCTGTTGCAGATGCTACTGCAATTGTAGAGAAGATTCGCAAGTATTACATGGATCTTGCCAGAAAAGATTGTTGTAAAGTCGTTGAGAATGAGAATACGAATACTGACAGTAAGAAGAAAGGAATATTTGCCGGTTTTGTATTATTAGATACATGTGAGATGGATGTTTCAAGATTTAAGAGCTCCTTTGAGAAAGATTGGGAGTATGAATTCACTGATTTTGATATTAAGAATGAGACTTTATCTTTTACATATAACAAATGTCTTGTTATGGCGTCTATGGTATCTGTTCCGGTTCCTAATGGAGAAGCTGTTAAGAATGCAGAGACAAGTATCATGTGGAAAGAAGCAGTAGATGTTACCAAAACTCATGTAGCACATATTATACTTACAGTTGTTGCGAATGATAAGAATATGGATGCTAAAGATGTAGCAATTATATTTGTAAAAGCAGCATCAAGTCTTTTGAAACTTAAAAATGCAATAGGATTTAATTATTGTGGAACAGTATTTGAACCACATTTTTATATCAATGCTGCTGAGATTATAAAAGATGGTGATATTCCATTGTTAAATCTGGTATATTTTGGAATATATCGTACAAGAGCCGGAATTAATGGTTATACTTTTGGACTTAAATATTTTGATAAAAAAGAGATAGAAGTAATAGGAACAGAGAAGACGCCTAATGAACTTAATGAATTTTTGTATGATATAGCATATTATGTAATTGAGAATGATATCACTCTTAATCCTGGTGAGACGATAGGTTTTACCGCAGAACAGAAGTTCGCAATAACACTGTCAAAAGGTATTTCACTTGAAGAAAATACACTTAAGATAGGAATGTAATCTTTAAGAGATTTAAAAAAGTAACAATAAAAATTTGAAGATTTAAAAGTGACAGTAAAAATATTTAGAAAAGAGACACTTAAAATCATTAAAAATACTTAGAAAAGATAAAATTATTTAAAATCACAAGAAAAAGGGGAGTTTATAAAGACTCCCCTTAATTTTGTGGCTGTTATTTATCAGCCATCTCCTGTTTCTGACGTTCAATCATTTTCTTAACCATATAACCGCCGACACTTCCGTTCTGTTTAGAAGTAAGGTCACCATTGTAACCTGCCTTTAAAGGAACTCCAAGCTCCTCAGCAACTTCCATCTTAAATCTGTCTAATGCTTCTCTAGCTTCGGGTACAGAATTGTTTGATGAACTGTTTGATGAATTATTACTCATAATTAACGCCTCACTTTCTGCAGATTATAATCTGCAATGATTGTTTTTTGATAGAAACAAGCTGTAACTTTGTGTTACAATGTTATTATGTGATATATAATTGAAAATAAACTGGCAATATAAGGTTAAAAAGTGTTTTTTTTCTAATAATGTGGCTAATGTGCTTGCGATATTGATGACTAGAGGATATAATAAAACAGTTACTAAAAAGGAAAGTTAGTCATCATCCTTTGAAACCACGAATGGAGGGACTTGTTGTGGAGATATACATTATAAGACATGGTGAGACATATTGGAATGCTAAGAAGAGAATACAGGGATTTAGCGATATAGAACTTAATAATAATGGAATAGAACTTGCTAAGCATACTGGAGAGAGATTAGCAGATACAGAGTTTGACTATGTATATTCGAGTCCATTGAAAAGAGCACATAAAACTGCTGAACTTGTAACACAGAATAGATATGAGATTATTGATGATGACAGATTAAAAGAGATCTGTCTTGGTGATTATGAAGGCAGAGTAATGAGCGAGATCGGAGAAGAATTTAAAAAATTCTTTGATGCACCTGAAGAATTTGTGCCTGTTAATGGAGAAAGATTTGAAGAAGTCATATTACGTACAAAAGATTTTTTTGATAAAGTTATAATACCACTTGAAGGTAAAGCAGACAGAGTACTGATAGCATCACATGCTGCAGCAATCAAATGTATGTTATCATGGATAAAAAAAGTTGATGTTAAAGATCTGTGGTGTGGACCATTTATTAAGAATTGTGCTATAAGCATAGTAGAACTAAAAAATGGTCAATTACAGCTAAAAGAAGAAGGAATTATTTTATAAGCTAGAGTGTAAAACCCACTACCTTTAGGTGATGGGGAGTTCACAAATCATGGTAAATATATCGGTTTATAGATACTAATCGGAGGTTAGGAATGAGAGTAATAGCTGGTAAAGCAAGAAGACTTAATTTGAAGACAATAGAAGGACTTGAGACAAGACCTACAACTGACAGACTTAAAGAAACATTATTCAATATGATTCAGAATGAAGTTATAGGAGCTAATTTTCTTGATCTGTTTAGTGGAAGTGGAGCAATCGGAATTGAAGCATTGAGCAGAGGAGCTAAGAATGCATGGTTCGTTGAGAATAATAAGAAGTGTACAGAATGTATAAGAGAGAATCTTAGATTCACTAAACTTGCAGATGATGCAGTTGTTATGGAATGTGATGTACTTACAGCACTTAATCGTCTTGAAGGCAAAGTAGATTCATTTGATATTATATTTATGGATCCACCATATTCACATGAGCATGAGAAGACTGTATTAAGTCATCTTATATCAAAAAGTTATGTTACAGAAGATACATTAATAATAGTTGAAGCAGAACTTCATACAGAATTTGATTATCTTGCCGATATGGGATATGAGATTGTCAAGAATAAAGAATATAAGACCAATAAACATGTGTTTATTAAAAAAATACGCTAATTGGAGGATATTATGAGAATTGGAGTTTATCCGGGAAGTTTCGATCCGGTAACTTTGGGACATTTAGATATTATAGAAAGATCATCAAAGATTGTTGATAAGTTAATTGTAGGTGTTTTGAACAATAATTCAAAAACACCGTTGTTTTCTGCGACTGAACGTGTTAATATGTTAAAAGAAGTGACGTCACATATTCCTAATGTGGAAGTGCAGGCTTTTAGTGGGTTACTTGTTGATTTTGCAAAAAAGAATGATGCATGCATCGTTGTGAGAGGTTTACGTGCCATAACAGATTTTGAGTATGAACTTCAAATGTCACAGACAAACAGAATAATATCACCAGATATAGATACAATCTTTTTTACAACCAATTTAAAGTATGCTTACCTTAGTTCAAGCACAGTAAAAGAAGTTGCAAAATTCGGTGGAGATATAAGTAAGTTTCTCCCTGAAAAAGTAATTTCGCATATGCAGGAAAAATTTAAAGAACAATAAAAGTGACATCAGATTAACAATAAGAAGAGGAGAGGTAGTATGAGCAAAATAGAACAGATTATTTCTGAGATAGAGGAATATATAGATAATTGCAAACCACAGCCTTTATCTAATACAAAGATTATTGTAAACAGGGACGAAATTACAGAACTACTTACAGAATTAAGAATGAAGACACCTGAGGAGATTAAGAGATATCAGGCAATAGTAAAGAATAAAGATGCTATTATCGAACAGGCTCATGAAGAAGCAAAAAAAGTAGTTGATGAAGCGAAAGTATATACTGAACAGCTCGTTAACGAACATGAGATTATGCAACAGGCGTATGCACAGGCTAATGCTATTGTTATGCAGGCACAGGAAGAAGCAAGAAATATGATTAATGCAGCATATGAAGATGCTGAGAATATAAGACTTGGAGCAATAGACTATACAGATGAATTGTTAGGTACAATGCAAAGTATGTTAGAGAATACAATAGAGACAACCAAGATCAAATATGACAGTCTCATCACTTCTCTTTCAAAAGATCTAGAAGTTGTTGTTAATAATAGAAAAGAACTTCATCCAGAACCGGTACAGGAAGAGAAAGCTGAAGAACCAAAAGAAGAGCCAAAAGACGAGAATGAATATGACGAAGAGTCAGGAATGATAGAAGAATAATAGCTATATAATGTAATTTAGAGCTGATCCTAGAGAGTATATAATACTTTTAGGATCAGCTTTTTATATATTTTCTGATTATATATTCATACAAGACAGATATATATAATATATATAACTCCACCAATTATAGACTCACATAATTTGGAAAGCAGATAATGAAGGCTGCTAATACCGGCTTTTTTGCTTACACCTAATACCTGCATATTAATACATATTCCACTAAAGCATATAGACATGACAATAATGAGGTTGCAGATAATCGGAATGTTAATAACACTATATGTATAATTAATTCCATTTGTTATCTCAACGATACATAGAATCAATGCTTTGATTGCGGGAGTTTTGAAAGATAATCTGATAATATATTCTGTCAGTACAGAACACATTATTATATATCCACCGACTCTAAGGATGATCTGAAAACTTGATGTTATTGCATCATCAATCAGGCTTATCAGATTTACTTTGTCTTTTACCTTATCTTTTATATTATCCTTGATATTAAAATCAGAATAATCAATCTGTGAATATGAGTCAGGACATTTGATGTGATAGATTTTTTTATATATAGGCAGTAATATGATACGAGGAGCATATACAGATATTATAATTGCTAATATATTGTATATATTGCCTTTTTGTGCAGTAAGGACATATCCTGACAAAAACATAGGACTTATAAAACTTGAAATAATACATAAGAATTCACATTCATGTTGTTTTATAATTCCACTATCATACATATTAACAGCACATACTGCACCCGATGGATAACCACATATAATGCCGGGAATTACAACAGATGCATAATAAGGATTAAGATGCAATATCTTTTGAAAAAAAAGACCGAATATATGCCTGAATAATATAAAGCCGCCAAGTCGGTCCAAAAGATTTATTATAGTTATAAAAGGCAAAAGTGTTGGAACTATGTTATTAAACCATAATAGCAGACCGGTTCTTGCACCTGCGATTGATATAAGAGGTGAAGAGGCAAAAGCTGTAAGTGTAAGCAGGCATATAACAGAGAATATGTCTGTTTTATTAGTTGTATGTAGCATATTGTATCCATATAAGTTTGATTATTATTAATATATGCAAAGATATATATATAAGAACTATGTTTTGTGCTATAATATCACTGATTGATTTTTTGTAAAGATTATGGCAAAATAGTAGATAAAGGTTTTGATGCAAGGATTTTTAAGAATAAGTTAACATAACTTTATTAAGATATTGTAGCAAAATAGATAAGAAACGAGGTAATTAAAATGGAATATAAATTAAGTAATTTAAAACCTGAAAAAGTATTTAGATATTTTGAAGAGATAACAGCAATCCCACATGGCTCAAGAGATACTAAGAGAATTAGTGATTATTGCGTTAATTTCGCTAAAGAACGTGGATTAAGATATATTCAGGATGCTGCTAATAATGTTATTATATTCAAAGATGGAACAAAAGGATATGAACAAAGCGATGCTGTAATACTTCAAGGACATCTTGATATGGTATGTGAGAAGACTTCTGATTCAGAACATAACTTTGATGCAGATCCATTAACTCTTATTGTTAACGGTGATAATCTTACAGCAGATAGAACAACATTAGGTGGTGACGATGGAATAGCTGTTGCTTATGCACTTGCAATACTTGACAGTGATGATATTGAACATGCTCCACTTGAAGTTATATTTACAGTTGATGAAGAGATAGGAATGCTTGGCGCTGACAGTATTGATCTTAGCATGTTAAAAGGCAAGTATATGCTTAATATGGATTCTGATGAAGAAGGCATTATTCTTGCAAGTTGTGCAGGAGGACTTACATCAACAGTTGAACTTGATGCAAAATATGCTAAAAAAACAGGTCTAAAAGTAGATATTGCAATAACAGGACTTCTTGGTGGACATTCAGGTGCCGAGATTAATAAAGGACGTGCTAATGCAAATTGTCTGTTAGGAAGACTTCTGTTCAATATAATTGAAGAGATAGATGCCAATATCATAAGTCTATATGGTGGTTCAAAAGACAATGCGATTCCAAGAGAAAGTGGAGTATCACTTGTAATTGATTCAAGTGATTATGATGTTTTAAGCACAGCATGTGATGAACTTCAAAAAGCACTTTCTGTAGAATATGGTGTTACAGATAAAGATATAAAGATAACTCTTACAAAAGATACAGAGGGCGAATATAATGCTCTTGTTGGAACAAGCCAGTTAAAACTAATCTTTTTATTAGTTAATCTTCCTAATGGAATAATGTCAATGAGCCCGGATATTGAAGGACTTGTTGAGACATCACTTAATCTTGGAATTTTATCACTTGATGAACATAAAGCAGTTATGGGATTTGCAATAAGAAGTTCTGTTAATTCAGCCAAGATAGCACTTAAGAACAGAGTACGATTTATGGCAGAATTCGTAGGTGCTTCTTACCATGAAAGTGGTGATTATCCAGAATGGGCATATAAGAGAGAATCCAGATTAAGAGATGTATGCAATGATGTATTCAAAAAACAGTATGGACATGATGTCAAGATAGAGGCAATACATGCAGGACTTGAATGTGGAATTATCGCCGGCAAAGTAAAAGATCTTGATATTGTCTCTTTTGGACCGGATATGAAAGATATTCATACACCAAATGAGACACTTAGCATATCATCTGTTGAAAGAGTATGGAACTTTGTTATACAAGTATTAAAAGAACTTAAATAACTAAAATAATATTCTCAGGGAGGTATTTTGCATGGAAATACAATTATGGAGAGAAATACTTACACCTTATGATCTTGCAGTAGATGAATTAGTTGTTAAATTTTCACACATGATTAAAGAATACAGACAAAAAGGGATGTATTCTCCAATTGAGCAGGTTACCGGAAGAGTAAAGACAATCTCTAGTATTCTTGAAAAAGTTCAAAAGAAGAACATTTCAATGGACGAGATTACAACAAAGATAGAAGATATTGCGGGAATAAGAATAATATGTCAATTTGTTGAAGATATATACAAAGTTGTTGATATAATTCGTAACCGCAGTGATATGACAATAAAAAGTGAAAAAGATTATGTAAAGAATCAAAAGGACAGTGGATATAGAAGTTATCATCTGATTATATACTACAATGTTGAGACAAGTCAGGGATGTAAGAAGATACAGGCTGAGATACAGATTAGAACACTTGCTATGAATTTTTGGGCTACTATTGAACATTCATTACAGTACAAGTACCGATATAATATGCCTGATTCGATAAAAGAACGCCTTATGGCTTCTTCAGAAGCCATTGTTATTCTTGATAAAGAGATGTCATCTGTAAGAGATGATATTATGGATGCACAGAATTCTTTTAATGATAAAGCTAATGTTGTTGCAGATATTCTTAATAATATCCAGAACCTGTATAAGGTTGCTAATAAAAGAGAGATTGTTAAGATTCAGGATGAATTCTATAGCATATATAAAGAAAATGATTTGGAACAGTTAAAAAAATTTAATAAACAATTAGATATAATAGCCGAGGGATATAGAGCTCAGGGCTTGTAAGGAGAACAGGAAAAGAATGAATTTACCAGAGCAGTTTACTGATAGTATGAAAGTACTTCTAAAAGATGAGTACGAAGATTATATAAAAAGTTTTGAAGAACCAAGAATATACGGACTTAGAGTTAATACATCTAAGATAAGCGTAGAAGATTTTTTGAAGATTAGTCCTTTTAAGTTAAGACAGATACCATGGATTGAGAATGGCTTTTTTTATTCAGAAGATGACAGGCCTGCTAAACATCCATATTATTTTGCAGGATTATATTATCTTCAGGAACCAAGTGCGATGACACCGGCTAATCTTTTGCCTGTAACACCGGGAGAGAGAGTTCTTGATCTGTGTGCTGCACCTGGTGGAAAGAGTACAGAACTTGCAGCAAAACTTGCAGGAGAAGGATTACTTGTATCTAACGATATAAGTGCTACAAGAGCTAAAGCATTACTTAAAAATCTTGAATTATTCGGGATATCTAATATGGCAGTTGTATGTGAGATGCCACAGAAACTTGCAGAATATTTCCCGGAATATTTTGACAAGATCTTAATAGATGCGCCATGTTCAGGTGAAGGAATGTTTAGAAAAGATAACAAACTTATAAAAGCATGGCTTAGTAATGGTCCTGAATTCTATAGCAATCTTCAAAAGACTATCGTTACAGAAGCAGTTAAGATGTTAAAACCAGGTGGACTTATGATATACTCAACATGTACATTTTCAATGTGTGAAGATGAACAACAGATACAATATATTCTTGATCAATGTCCGGAGATGTCAGTTGTTCCGCTTGAGAAAAAAGAAGGCTTTTGTGATGGAATGTATGAACTTGCAGGTACATCAAAAGAGACAAAAGGCTGCGTAAGACTGTTCCCACACAAGATAGAAGGCGAAGGTCATTTTGTAGCATTACTTAAAAAAGATGGAGAATTAAAAGAGGATCTTAATGGTAAAAGACTTGAGTCTAATGTAAAAAAAGTGCCTGAAGAGATAACTGAATTCTTAAAACACATATATATAGACTATAATATGGATGAACTTCAGATATTTGATACAAGAGCATATATCGTACCAAAAGAACTTGGTTCATTAAAAGGACTCAAATATCTTAGAACAGGACTATTGCTAGGTGAGATTAAGAAAAACAGATTTGAGCCAAGTCAGGCACTTGCAATGTCACTTAAGATGAATGAGTTTGATTCGGTTATCGATCTTAATGTAGACGATGCAAGAGTTATAAAATATCTTAAAGGTGAGACAATTGATGTAGATGATATACAGACAGCAAGAGACAGTGGCTGGCAGTTAGTATGTGTAGATGGATGTCCACTAGGCTTTGGTAAACTTGTCAATGGAACACTTAAGAATAAATATCTATCCGGATGGAGATGGCAGTAATATGATAAGACTTGACAAATATCTGTGCGAGATGAGCGTTGGAAGTCGCAGCCAGGTAAAAGAGTATATCAAAAAAGGTCGTGTAAAAGTTGATAATGAAGTTGTAAAAAGTGCAGATGTTAAGATTGATGAGAATAGTGCAATAATAACATTTGATGATAAAGTGGTTGGATATACAAAAGTAGAATATTATATGCTTAATAAACCAGCCGGTGTAGTATCTGCAACAACTGATAACAGATATCGAACTGTAATTGATATAATAGATGATAAGAAGAGAAAAGATCTTTTCCCAGTTGGGAGACTTGATATAGATACGGAAGGACTTCTTATAATAACTAATGATGGAGATATGGCACATAGGCTTTTATCACCTAAAAAGCATGTATCAAAAGTATATTATGCACGAATAAATGGTCCTGTTACAGACAGACATATAGAATTATTTAAAGAAGGACTTGTATTAAAAGATGGCACAAAAGCATTGCCTGGTAATCTTAAGATTATTAACTCTGCTGATGAGTCCGAGATAGAACTTGAGATATTTGAAGGTAAGTTTCATCAAGTTAAGAAGATGTTCGAAGCGATAGATCTTAAAGTGCTCTATCTAAAGAGAATATCAATGGGCAAGTTAAAACTCGATAATACTCTTGAGATTGGAAGTTATAGAAAACTCACTGATGAAGAAGTCAAACTTCTTAATGAAAGATAATGATTGCACAAAATAAAAGAAAAGGAAAAGAGTAACTAATGTTAAAAGATATTAAAGCAGTAATATTTGATATGGATGGAACATTAATAGATTCAATGTGGATGTGGAGAGATATAGATATAGAATATCTTGGAAAACATAATATTGAACTTCCAGAGAAACTTCAAAAAGAAATTGAAGGAATGAGCTTTACAGAGACAGCAAATTATTTTAAAGAGAATTTTAACCTTAAAGAGTCGATAGATGAGATTAAAGAGACTTGGAATAATATGGCGAGATATAAATATGAGCATGAAGTAGGTTTAAAGTATGGAGTAAAAGATTTTCTCTCATATCTTAAAGATAATGGAATAAAACTTGGTATTGCAACAAGCAATTCAAGAGAACTTGTTAATGCTGTATCACTTGGTACAGGACTTAATAACTATTTTGATGAGATTGTAACAGCATGTGAAGTTAATAGAGGAAAGCCTGCACCTGATATATATCTTAAAGTTGCAGATGAACTTAATGTAGAGCCACAGAAATGTCTTGTATTCGAAGATGTGCCAATGGGAATTCTTGCAGGTAAGAATGCAGGTATGCAAGTATGTGCAGTATATGATGATTATTCAAAGGATGTTGACAGTGAGAAGAAGGAACTTGCTGATTATTACATTAATAATTATAATGATATATTAAGTGGAAAGTATGAGGTACTTAATGATTAAAGATTTTTTACCAATATCAAAAGAAGATATGAAAAAGAGAGGCTGGGAACAGTTAGATTTCGTCTATGTAATAGGTGATGCTTATATAGATCATCCATCATTCGGACCTGCAATAATAAGTAGAACACTTGAAGCACATGGATATAAAGTAGGAATAATATCACAGCCGGATTGGAAAGATAAAGAGAGCATTACAATTCTTGGTGAACCAAGGCTTGGATTCTTAGTATCTTCAGGTAATATGGATTCAATGGTTAATCATTATACGGTTTCTAAAAAAAGACGAAAGATGGATTCATTTACACCAGGTGGCATTATCGGAAAAAGACCAGATTATGCTACAACAGTATATTGTAATCTTATACGTCAGGTATATAAGAAGAATCCTATAATTATTGGTGGAATTGAAGCGAGTCTTAGACGACTTGGACATTATGATTATTGGTCAGATAAAGTAAAACATTCGATTCTTATCGATTCAGGTGCAGATATTATATCATATGGAATGGGTGAACATTCAATAGTTGAGATAGCAGATGCACTTAATTCAGGGCTTGCTGTATCGGATATTACATTTATAGCAGGAACTGCATATAAGGCAAAGACACTTGATAATCTATATGATTATATTATGCTTCCGTCTTTTGATGAGATAGCTTCAAGCAAAGAAACTTATGCCAAAAGTTTTTATACACAGTATATTAATACAGATCCATTTTCGGCAAAAGTACTTGTTGAAAAATACAAAGAAAAATTATATGTAGTACAAAATCCACCATCTAAGCCACTTACTCAGATGGAGATGGATGATACGTATGCATATGATTATATGAGAGATTACCATCCATCATATAAAGAAGCTGGAGGAGTACCTGCTATTGAAGAGATAAAATTCTCGCTTACAAGTAACAGAGGATGCTTTGGAGGATGTAGTTTCTGTGCATTAACATTTCATCAAGGAAGAATAATACAGGTTAGAAGCCACCAATCTATAATAGATGAAGCTAAGCTTATGACTGAAGATAAAGACTTTAAAGGTTATATACATGATGTTGGTGGACCAACAGCCAATTTTAGACATACATCATGTGAGAAACAGCTTACAAAAGGTGTATGCATTGGTAAGCAATGTCTATTCCCGGAACCATGTAAGAATCTTACAGTTGACCATAAAGATTATGTTGTGCTTCTTCGTGAGCTTAGAAAAATACCAAAAGTTAAAAAAGTATTTATTCGTTCTGGTATAAGATTTGATTATATGTGTGCTGACAAAGATGATACTTTTTTAAAAGAACTATGTAAGAATCATATAAGTGGTCAGTTAAGAGTTGCACCTGAACATATAAGTGATTCAGTGTTAAAACTTATGGGCAAACCTAAGAATGAAGTATATGAACGATTCAGGAAAAAATTTGAAAAAGTAAATCTTGATGAAGGAAAGAAGCAATATATTGTTCCATATCTTATGTCTTCACATCCGGGTTCAACAATGAAAGAAGCTGTTGAGCTTGCAGAATATGTAAGAGATCTTGGATATATGCCAGAACAGGTGCAGGATTTTTATCCGACACCATCAACAATATCAACATGTATGTATTATACAGGTCTTGATCCAAGAACAATGGAGAAAGTATATGTTCCTGTTAATCCACATGAGAAAGCAATGCAAAGAGCACTTATTCAATATAGAAATCCTGAAAATTATGATCTTGTAAAAGAAGCACTTATAATTGCAGGAAGAACAGATCTTATTGGATTTGGTGATGAATGTCTTATACCACCAAGAAAGATGGCATATACTAAATATAAAAATTCAGATACTAAACGTACTGATAATGTAAGACGTGATACCTCTAATAGCCATGCGGACAATGTTAAGCATAATTCAGGAAAAAATGCAAAGAATCATACAGTTAAAGATTCGAATAAGCATACAAAAAATGTAAAAGACAGTAATACTAGAAAAAATGCAAAAGATAGTAATGTTGCAAAATATTCTACAAACAAGAATAATAAAGACAGAAAATATTCAGAAGATAAAAGCAGGAATAGAACTGATAATAAAGACAAAAATAAAACAAAAAGAAGGTAGTGAGTATGAAAATAGCTTTAGTTACAGGTGCATCATCAGGAATGGGAAGAGAATTTGTAAAACAGATATCTCAAAAATATCCAAAATTGGATGAAATATGGGTAATAGCAAGAAGAATAGACAGACTTTCAGAATTACAAAAAGAAGTAAAGACTCCACTTAAGATAATAGGACTTGATCTTACAAAAGATGAGAGTCTTAATGAATTCGAATCAATTCTTGCTGAATACAAACCTGATGTAAAGATACTTGTCAATTCAGCAGGATATGGAAAGATAGGCAACGTGGAAGAACTTGCATATGAAGATGTAACAGGAATGATAGATTTGAATTGCAAAGCACTTACAGCAGTAACATATCTGGTATTACCATATATATCAAACAGAAGTCGAATCATTCAGCTTGCATCATCTGCAGCTTTTATGCCACAGCCGGGATTTGCAATCTATGCTGCGACCAAATCATATGTGCTTAGTTTTTCAAAAGCACTTGGTTATGAATTAAAAAAGAGAAACATTACAGTAACATCAGTATGTCCGGGACCTGTTAAAACAGAATTCTTCGATATAGCTGAAACAGAACATAGTATTCCTTTTTATAAAAAAGTGGTAATGGCTGATCCTAAAAAAGTTGTTGCACATGCAATAAAAGAAGCTGCATTTGGTAAAGAAGTATCCGTATATGGAAAACTTATGCAGGCTTTCAAAACATCTTCTAAGTTCCTGCCACAAAAGATGGTATGCAATATTATAAGTAAAGGAAGATAATATATGCCACAAAAAGGAGAATATGGATATCTTAATGCGAGAATGAAGAAGCAGGCAGGGCTTTCGATATTTGGACTTGCAATAATAATTGCGACAATTGTTGTAGGATATTTAAGATATCATACAAGAGCCAATATTTTTACAATAGCAGCCGCTCTTGTAGCAATACCAACAGCAAAAGTTCTGGTAGGTTTTATAATATGTATTAAGAATAAATCACCAGAGAGAACACAATATGACCGATTAAAAGAAATAGCAAAAACACCATATATTCTTAGCGATCTTCTCTTAACATCAAGAGAGAATATGATGCCTTTTGAATTTGCAATAATAAGTGCCAATAATCTGTGTTTGTATACAACTAATAAAAAGATGGACAAGAGAAAAGCAGAGAATTATATAAGAGATTATATAAAAGCAGAAGTTAAGAATATCAATGTAAAAGTTGTTGATGATTATAATGCAATAATTAAAGCAGCTGCAAGAATGGTTGTAAAAGAAAAGGGTAATTATGATACAGAGGAAACCATTAAAAATACTCTTTTGATCTTACAATATTAAGCAGTTAATTGAATATGAACAGGCAATTGTTAATATAAATATCTTTACAGACAATTGCTAATGTATATGTTCTTACAGAAGTGAGAATCTATTAGTATGCCAATATAGTATGCAAATGGATTCTCACAATGTGATCATAATAATATATAGTTATCAGACGAAAAAGGGAGGAAACTTATGAGACAGTTAATTATCTCAGAAAATGATGCAGGACAGCGTCTTGACAAATATCTTGCTAAATATCTTAATGCTGCACCAAAAAGTTTTTTTTATAAAATGATGCGTAAAAAAAATATAGTACTTAATGGAAAAAAATGTGATGGCAGTGAAAAAATCAAAAAAAATGATGAAGTAAAATTATTCTTATCAGATGAGACAATTGATAATTTTAGAACTAAAAAAAATAATATAGCAATATCAAAACTTCCTGTAACAAAGCTTGATATAGCTTATGAAGATAAAGATATACTTATTATAAATAAACCATCAGGAATGCTTACACAAAAAGCATCACCAACAGATATATCTCTTAATGAGTATATAATAGGTTATCTGATTAATTCAAAAGCATTAAGTGAACATGAACTTTTAACATTCAGACCTTCAGTATGCAATCGTCTTGATCGTAATACAAGTGGGCTTGTAACTGCAGGTAAGACTCTAAAGGGACTTCAATATCTGTCAGGAGTATTAAAAGACAGAAGTGTTAAAAAATATTATCTGTGTATGGTAAAAGGACGGATAGATAAAAAAATGAAAATAACAGGTTATCTTGGTAAGAACGAAAAAACCAATAAAGTAACTATATACAAAGAAGAGAAAAAAGACTCATCCTACATAGAAACAGAATATGAACCACTTGTATGTACAGATAATATAACACTTTTAAAAGTACATCTGATCACAGGACGTTCACATCAGATTCGTGCACATCTTGCATCAGTAGGACATCCGCTTATTGGTGATTATAAATATGGTAACAGTAGCATTAATGATTATTATAGAAAAAAATATAATATAAAAGATCAGATGCTTCATTCATACGAGATGATATTTAGTAATGACAATAAAGAATTTGCTTATCTTGCAGACAAAATAATAAAAGCAGATATTCCGGAAACTTTTAAAAAAGTTGCAAGGGGAGAAAATATACAACTTGATATACTAAATGTTAAATAATAATACAGATTAATAAATTGAGAATTGAATCAATAAATTAATAATTGAATCAATAAATTAAGAGTCGAATCAATAAATTAATAATTGAATCAATAAATCAAGAGCCGAATCAATAAATTAATGATTGAATCAATAAATTAAGAGTCAAAATCAATAAAGTGATAATTGGCTCAATGAATTCACATTAAAGCAGTAGAATAATAATTAACAATAGATTGATAATTAAAATAATAGCTTAGTTTTAACTAAGAAAAGACCTGGGAGTGATAATATGGCAACATGGAGTTCGAGAGGACTTAGAGGCAGTGGTCTTGAAGAACTGATTAATAAGAGTAATGAAAAATATCGAGAAAATCATCTGGGGCTGGTACAAAAAATTCCAACCCCGATAACTCCGATAAAAATTGATAAAGAGTCAAGACATATAACACTTGCATATTTTGAACAAAAGAGTACAGTAGATTATGTTGGTGTTATTCAGGGAGTACCAGTGTGCTTTGATGCAAAAGAATGTGTCACTGACACTTTTTCAATGCAAAATATACATGAACATCAGATTAATTTTATGAGAGAATTTGAAGAACAGGGCGGAATCGCTTTTATAATACTTCAGTTCACAAAGCGTAATGAGATATACTATATACCATTAGAATCTTTAAATAAATTCTATGAGCGTGCTAAAAATGGCGGTCGAAAAAGTTTTACCTACGAAGAAATTGATAAAAATTACATAATAACAACAAAATCAGGAGTTCTTGTACACTATCTGCCTGCTTTAAAGAGAGATTTGGAGAACCGTTAAGGCGGTTTTCCAAAAAAATCGTTATAATGATTGACAAATATAGGTGATCCATTGTATAATCAATAAAGTTGATTTAGTGTAGTAGCATTTTACCATATTAAAGCAGATGAGGAGGATTACATTGAAGAAAAGTTTATTACATACACCAGAAGGTGTAAGAGATATATATAATGCAGAATGTTCCAAGAAAAAGGTTATTGTTGACAGAATGAGAAGTGTTATAGACCTATATGGTTATAACGGAATCGAGACACCAACATTTGAATTTTTTGATATATTTGACAGTGAAAAAGGTTCTGTTGAGACAAAAGAATTATTCAAATTCTTTGACAGAGATGGTAATATTCTTGTATTAAGACCTGATATGACACCATCGATAGCAAGATGTGCTGTTAAATATTATACAGAAGAAGATATGCCATTACGTTTATCTTATATTGGTAATACATTTATTAATAATCTTAATTATCAGGGACGATTAAAAGAGACAACGCAGATAGGAGCTGAACTTATAGGTGATGATTCTGTAGCTGCAGATGCTGAGATAATCGCAATTGTAATTAATATTATGCTAAAAAGCGGAATTAGTGAGTTTCAGGTTGACATAGGACAGGTTGATTACTTCAAAGGACTTATAGCAGAAGCAGAACTTGATAGCACAACAGCTGAGAATCTTAGAAAGTTAATTCAGGAAAAGAACTACTTTGGTGTTGAAGAATTGTTAGATTCAAGTAATTGCAATGATTCAGTCAAGAATGTATTTTTAAGACTTCCACAATTATTTGGTTCTTATGAGATACTTGATGAAGCAAGAGCTCTTGCAGGTAATGAGATAAGCCGTAATGCAGTTGAGAGACTTATTGAACTTAGCAGATGTCTTGATGAATATGGTCTTTTAAAATACATTTCATTTGATTTTGGTATGTTAAGCCGTTATGAATATTATACAGGAATTATATTTAATGCATATACCTATGGAACAGGTGATTCTATCATAAAAGGCGGACGATATGACAAACTTTTAGCACAGTTTGGAACGGATGTTGCGTCAGTTGGATTTGCAGTAACAGTAGACCAGATGTTAGTAGCAATGTCAAGACAGAAGATTAATATTGATACGGATGATAATATAAAAGCAATTGTATATTCAAAAAAATATGAAAAAACAGCTATAAAACTTGCTACGAATATGCGTAATAATGGTCAAAAAGTAAGATTTATGCAGCTTGATGCAAAAAGAGATCTTACATACTATATAAAATATTGCAAGAATTGTAAGATAGCAGAGCTTATAGAAGTAAAATCTGATAATCAGGTTAATATTACTGACATTAATACAGCAAATGCGATATTAAAAAATATAGATGAGCTGGAGGGGAAATAAGATGAAGTATATTACAATAGCACTTGCAAAAGGTCGTCTTGCCAAGAAGACTTTAGCTATGTTCGAACAGATTGGAATAACATGCGAAGAGATGAAAGATGAGACATCAAGAAAACTTATATTTGTAAATGAAGAGCTTGGACTTAGATTCTTCCTTGCAAAAGCAAATGATGTTCCAACTTATGTAGAATATGGTGCCGCAGATATAGGAATTGTTGGTAAAGATACAATTCTTGAAGAAGGAAGAAAGCTATATGAAGTTCTTGATCTTGGAATTGGTAAATGTAAGATGTGCGTATGTGGACCTGAATCTTCAAGAGAATTGTTGCAACATCATGAATTAATCAGAGTTGCAACTAAATATCCTAATATAGCAAAAGACTATTTTTATAATGTTAAGCATCAGACAGTAGAGATTATAAAATTGAACGGTTCAATAGAATTAGCTCCAATAGTAGGATTATCAGAAGTAATAGTTGATATAGTTGAGACAGGAGCAACACTTAGAGAGAATGGTCTTACTGTACTTGAAGAGATAGTACCATTATCAGCAAGAATGGTTGTTAATCAGGTAAGTATGAAGATGGAAAGCGATAGAATTGGAAAAATAATTGAAGATATTAGAAAGTATCTGGCAGGAGGCAAATAATGAAGATATTAAAATTAGATAATAACAGTAAAAAGAATCTATTAGAAGATCTATTAAAAAGAAGTCCTAACAACTACGGACAGTATGCAGGCGTTGTTGATGAAGTACTTAATAATGTTAAAAATAATGGTGATAAAGCATTATTTGAATATACTAAGAAGTTCGATAAAGCTACAATAACATCAGAGAATATAAGAGTTACACAAGAAGAGATCGAAGAAGCATATACTCTTGTCGATGAGAATCTTGTAAGAGTAATAAGAAAAGCACTTGTTAATATTAAGGAATATCATGAGAAGCAGAAACAGTATAGCTGGTTTGATTCAAAACCTGATGGTACAATTCTAGGTCAGAAAGTCACACCTATCGAAAGAGCCGGTGTCTATGTTCCGGGTGGAAAGGCAGTCTATCCTTCAAGCGTTCTTATGAATGTTATTCCTGCTAAAGTAGCTGGTGTATCACAGATAGTTATGACAACACCTCCAAACAGCGAAGGAAAAGTCAATCCTAATACACTCGTAGCTGCTAATGAAGCCGGTGTTGATGTTATATATAAAGCAGGCGGAGCACAGGCAATAGCTGCACTCGCTTATGGGACAGAATCAATTAAAAAAGTAGATAAAATAGTCGGACCTGGCAATATCTATGTAGCACTTGCCAAAAAAGCAGTATATGGACATGTAAGTATTGATTCAATCGCAGGTCCAAGTGAGATTCTCGTAATAGCAGATGAAACAGCCAATCCAAGATATGTTGCTGCAGATCTGTTATCTCAGGCAGAACATGACGAGCTTGCAAGTGCAATCCTTGTAACAACAAGCAGTGAACTTGCAAAAAAAGTTAACGAAGAAGTAGAAGGCTTCTTAAAAGTACTTGACAGAAGAGAGATAATCCAAAAATCACTTGATAATTATGGATATATACTTCTTGCAGATACAATTGATGATGCAGTTGATATTGCTAATGATATTGCTTCAGAACATCTTGAGATAGTTACAAAAGATCCATTCAATACAATGACTAAGATTAAGAATGCAGGAGCAATATTCCTTGGTGAATACAGTTCAGAACCACTTGGAGATTATTTTGCAGGACCTAACCATATTCTCCCAACTAATGGAACAGCCAAATTTTTCTCTGCATTATCAGTAGATGATTTTGTTAAAAAATCAAGTATAATCTCATATTCAAGAGAAGCACTAGAAGATATTCATACAGATATTGAACAGTTTGCAAAAGCCGAAAAACTTACTGCACATGCTAATTCAATAAGTGTAAGATTTGAAGATGCTAAATAAATTTTAATAAGAATAAGTAATTGCCTAATTATACGAATTGCAGATTAATAAAACTAATGAATAATTAAAATAAAGTGTAATGAAGATAGAACAGACAATAAATAATTGTGGTAAAGATGAATCAGACAAAGAAATATTGTTAAAGAGTTAAGAAAAATAATTAGGCAATTACTAATAACAATAAAGGAAGTGAGAATATGGCAAGATTAGCTGATATAAGCAGAAAAACAGGTGAAACCGATATCACCGTAAAATTTAATCTCGATGGAAGTGGAAAGACAGACATAGATACAGGAATAGGCTTTTTTGATCATATGTTAAATAGCTTTGCAAGACATGGTCTTTTTGATCTTGAAGTTAAGGCAAAAGGAGATCTGTATGTAGATTGTCATCATACAATAGAAGATGTTGGAATTGTACTTGGCAAAGCGATAAAAAAGGCAGTCGGCGATAAAAAAGCAATAAAAAGATATGGTTCTGTTATACTTCCAATGGATGATGCACTTATTATATGTGCAATAGATTTATCCGGAAGACCATATTTTAACTATGATGTTACTCTTACAGCAGACAGAGTCGGCACATTTGATACAGAGATGGTAAGAGAATTCTTCTATGCAATATCATATGCGGCTGAGATGAATCTTCACATTAAGATGCTGTCGGGAATTAATAATCATCATATAATAGAAGGAATATTCAAAGCATTCGCAAAATCACTTGATGAAGCGACAATAACAGATAATAGAATAACAGACGTGTTATCAACCAAAGGAAGTCTGTAGACTTAGAATAAATAAAACTGAAAGGCATAGGTGATAATAACATGAAACTTTATCCTGCAATTGATATAAAAAATGGACAGTGTGTAAGACTAAGACAAGGAAAATTTGACGATGTAATAATATATTCCAACAACCCTGTTGATATTGCAAAAGAATGGGAAGCATGTGGAGCATCATTTATTCATCTTGTTGATCTTGATGGAGCATTATGTGGACATGCAGTTAATGCAGAAGTTATAAGAAAGATTGCATCTACAGTAAATATTCCGGTAGAAGTAGGTGGAGGAATAAGAAATATCAAAGATATTGAAGATGTTCTTGCACTTGGTGTATCAAGAGTTATTATAGGAACTAAAGCAGTTGAGAATCCTAATTTTATAAAAGAAGCAGTAGACAAATTTGGCGCAGATAAGATTGTTGCCGGCGTAGATGCAAAAGATGGACTAGTTGCAATACATGGCTGGGAAAAAGTAAGCAATATAAAAGCTGTTGATCTGTGTATGGAGATGAAAAAATTAGGAATAAAGACAATTATCTATACAGATATATCAAAAGATGGAATGTTATCAGGACCAAATGTATATCAGACAAAACTTCTCTCAGATCAGACAGGTCTTGATATTATTGCGTCTGGCGGTGTATCAGGATTAAAAGATCTTGAACTTGTAGACGAAGCTGGTATACATGGAGCAATAATTGGTAAAGCACTCTACGAGAAAAAAATTGATCTAAGACAGGCAGTAGCTATGTTTGAACGACAATAACATATAATTATGTAATTATATTGCCATAAATGTCTAAGTATGAGAAGAATATGTGGAGGAAAGATATGGATAAAAAATTAATTTCAAAAATATACATTAATGATAATAAGGCATATAGTGATAGTGCACTTACAAAGCTGCTTACAGATGATGTAGTCAATCTATGTATTGAATTATGTGGAATTGGTGCAGACGGAATATATATTAATGATGTGTCAGATGATGATTATTCACATGACAGCAATATTCTTCTTATTAAAAAAATATGTTCCAATTGTGCATCTGATGTATATGTAAGTGGTACTATTAAGAAGTGTGAAGATATTAAAAAGTATCTATATGCTAGTGC
>SAMEA104315435__coassemble_686_pt1 | contig 22730 bp, 20 predicted proteins | sample SAMEA104315435__metabat2_low_PE_020 | metagenome-assembled genome bin SAMEA104315435 (sample SAMEA104315435) | gut metagenome | biome: Monkey gut; feature: monkey-associated habitat; material: faeces | place: China | collected 2013
CTGTGCATCAACGCTTGATGGGCTAGAGAGAAGTCTTAGACCATCGGAGATGCTTGATGAGATATATAGAATACAGAGTTTGACAGGCGAGAGAGTGTCTAATGTTGTAATAATGGGAAGTGGAGAACCATTTGATAATTATGATAATATAGTGAAGTTTCTTGACTTATTAACTGATGAGAATGGTCTTAATATAAGTCAGAGAAATGTAACAGTATCGACATGTGGTCTGGTACCAAGAATACTTGAACTTGCTAAGAGACAGTTGCAAATAACACTTGCAATATCGCTTCATGCACCTAATGATGAACTTAGAAGAACAATGATGCCAATAGCTAACAAATATTCAATAGATGAGATACTTCATGCATGTAAAGTATATTATGAGAATACAAAAAGAAGAATAACATTTGAATATAGCCTGGTTCAGGGCGTGAATGATACAATGGAATGTGCAGAAGAACTTATACATCGTCTACGAGGAATGAATTGTCATGTTAATCTTATTCCGGTTAATCCAATTAAGGAGAGAGATTATAAGCAGTCATTTGCAAAAGATATCGAAAAGTTTAAAAATAGACTTGAAAAAAATGGGATTAATGTTACTATTAGAAGAGAAATGGGCAGAGATATTCAAGGTGCCTGTGGTCAGTTAAGAAAAAGCTATTTAGAAAGTTAATATTAATGTGGAGGTATTGGGATGAAAGCAGTAGCGATTACGGATACCGGCTTAAAACGAAGTATTAATCAGGACTATGTTTTTTGCAGGGATACCAAAGTAGGCAATCTTCCTAATCTCTTTGTCGTAGCAGATGGAATGGGAGGTCACAAAGCTGGTGATCTTGCATCAAGATTTACGGTTGATACATTAGTATCTGAGATTGAAAAGTCAGATTCAGATAATCCAATATCAGTAATAGGGGATGCAATCAAGACTACTAATACAAAACTCATTGCAAAAGCTGCAGAGTCAGAAGACTATGCAGGAATGGGAACAACTCTGGTTGTAGCATGTGTAGTGGATAATTCAATGTATGTGGCAAATATTGGGGATAGCAGATTATATGTGATTGATAACCAGATAAGACAGATAACCAGAGATCATTCTTATGTAGAAGAGATGGTAAGTCTTGGTAAGATGAGCAGAGATGCCAAAGAATATTCTGCAAAGAAGAATATAATAACAAGAGCAATGGGAGCATCAGACAGAGTTATACCAGATTTTTTTGAGGTAGATATATGTGATGATGATGTGATTCTTATGTGTTCAGATGGCCTTACCAATATGGTAGATGACGAGGAGATAAAAGATATTATTAAGATGCCGGAAGGAATAAAGCATAAAGCCGAGATGTTGGTTGATGAAGCTAATAATAACGGTGGCAGGGATAATATAGCAATAATTATTATAGAACCAAATATAGACGAGGTGAGCTTATGTTAAGAAATGGAATGTTTATCGCAGACCGTTATGAGATTATAGAACATATAGGATCAGGCGGAATGTCAGATGTATATAAAGCAAAAGATCACAAGCTTAACAGATTCGTGGCAGTTAAAGTACTTAAGCATGAATTTAGCGAAGATCAGAGCTTTGTGTCAAAATTTAGAGTAGAGGCACAGTCAGCAGCAGGACTTACACATCCTAATATTGTTAATGTGTTTGATGTTGGAGATGAAGATGGAATTCATTACATAGTAATGGAGCTTGTAGAAGGGATTGTACTTAAAAAATATATTGAGAAAAAAGGAAAACTCAATGTAAGAGAAGCGACAAGTATTCTTATACAGGTAGCACAGGGAATAGAATGTGCACATAATCATCATATAATACACAGAGATATAAAACCACAGAATATAATTATCTCAAAAGAAGGAAAAGTTAAAGTCGCAGACTTTGGAATAGCAAGAGCAGCATCAACTAATACAATCAACTCAAGTGCGATGGGATCTGTTCATTATATATCACCAGAGCAGGCGAGAGGTGGTTATAGTGATGAAAAGAGTGATATATATTCACTTGGTATAACCTTCTATGAGATGGTAACAGGAACTTTACCATTTGATGGAGATAATACAGTGAGTGTTGCATTACAGCATATTCAGGAGAAGATGATATCGCCAAGAGAATATGTTGAAGATCTTCCTATCAGTACAGAGAAGATTATATTAAAATGTACACTTAAAAAACCGGATAGACGATATGCCAAAGTCAGCGATCTTATAGCAGACCTTAAGAGATCACTTGTGTCACCGGATGTCGATTTTGTAAAAATAATTGATAATTCCGATATTGATACACCACAGACAGTGATACTTACACAGGAACAGATGCGTGAGATAAGTGAAAAATCAGCTGGTAATGTATATGATGATGACGATGATTATAACAATAGTTATGATGACGAAGATGAAGAATATGATGAGGACGAAGACGAAGAAGGCATTCAGGAAGAAGGAGATGTTAATCCTAAGTTTGATAAAGCGATGACAGGTCTTTTAATAGGAGTTGCAGTAATAATCGTATTCATAACTATCTTTTTAATTGTTAAGATGATAGGAATATTTAATACATCTAAGCCTGATAAGGAAGAGACATCTGCGAATACAACAACAGAATCACAGGATATGGTAGAAGTACCAAAACTTATAGGATATACAGAAGAAGAAGCAACTAAAAAATTAAAGAGCATGGGACTTAATGTAAAAGTTAAGAAAGAGCAGTCAGATGAATATGACGAAGGAATTGTATTCAAACAGAGTGAAGAACAGGGAAAAATGGTTGAGAAAAACACATCTATTGTTATAACAATAAGCTCTGGAGTAGCTACATTTGAATTAAAAGATTACTCAGGAATGTCAGAAGATGATGCTACAAGTGCATTAAAGAAACTTAATCTTGAAGTTGTTAATGATTATCAATATGATAGTTCTGTAGAACAAGGAACAGTAATTAAGACACAGCCTGCAGCAGGAAGTGATGTATCAGAAGGTGATACAATTACAATTATAGTAAGTAAAGGTTCTGAGAACGTTAAGATGATTAATGTACTTGGCAAGACAGAAGGAGAAGCAAGACAGGAACTTGAAGCTATTGGTCTTAAAGTTGCAGATAATATAACTAAAGATTATAGTAAAGAGTATGGTGCAGGACAGGTAATGAATCAAAGCTATGCTGCCGGAACAGAACTTGCACCGGGAACAGAAGTAAGTATTGCAATAAGTCTTGGTGAGGAAGCCAAATATACATATAGAGCTAAAGAATTTACTATCTCAAACAGCGACAGCAATAATAGTTATGATAGTGAAGTGGCAGGCAAGCAGAATGTTTCAAAAGAGCATATAAAAGTAGTTCTTGAACAGGATGGAGCTCAGTCAGTAGTACTAAAAGATACTGATTTTTCTAATAACTTCAACTTTACTTTTAGTAATATTGAAGGTGCAGAAGGCTTAACAAGTGGAACAGTAAAAGTATATCTTTCATATACGTATGAAGTTGAAAGCGAGATTAGTGAAACTACAGGTGAGTCTGAAGAAGCAACAGCTAAACCTACAGTAGAGACAAAGACAGTTACAGATGTGCTTATTCAGACAAAGACAATCACATTTGATAAGGTACAACAATAATGAATGGTAAGATAATAAAAGGTATCGCAGGTTTTTATTATGTACACGTTCCTAACGAAGGATTGTATGAATGTAAAGCAAAAGGGAGCTTTAGGAATAAGAAAATAAAGCCTCTTGTAGGTGACAATGTTATAATAGATGTAGTAGACAAAGATAAGTTTCTTGGCAATATAGTAGATATATTGCCAAGAAAAAATGAGCTTATAAGACCTGCTACAGCTAATATTGATCAGGCAATACTAATATTTGCAGTTAATGAGCCAGCACCAAATATCAATCTTTTAAGCAGATTTCTTATAACAATGGAACTTAGACATATTGAGACAATAATATGCTTTAACAAGACAGATATAGCAACAGACGAAGAAAAGAAGAATCTATATGACATACTTTCAGGATGTGGCTGCAGGATTATATTTGCAAGCACTTATGATGAGAGTGGGATAGAAGAGATAAGAGCGATAATAAAAGGAAAGACAACAGCATTTGCCGGTCCTTCAGGCGTAGGCAAATCATCTATGCTTAATCTTATTGATGGCAATCATAACATGGATACAGGTGAGATAAGTCAAAAGATAAAGAGAGGTAAGCATACGACAAGACATTCAGAGATATTCAACATTGATGAAGATACTTATATTATTGATACACCGGGATTTACTTCGCTATATGTGAATGAGATTGACAAAGATGATTTAAAATATTATTTTGCAGAATTTGAGCAATATGAGAATCAGTGCAGATTTAATGGATGTATACACATTAATGAACCGGATTGTGCTGTTAAAAATGCATTGAATGAAGGCAGAATAAGTAAAGTAAGATATAATAATTATATCGAAATGTATAAAGAATTAAAAGAACAAAGGAGATATTAGAAAATGCATCACATTTTATCACCGTCAATATTGGCAGCTGATTTTAGTAAATTAGGAGAGGACATAAAAACGATTGATTTGGCAGGTGCTGAATATATTCATATAGATGTAATGGATGGGCTTTTTGTTCCAAGTATTTCTTTTGGTATGCCTGTAATAGAATCAATAAGAAAAGATACAGATAAAGTATTTGATGTACACCTTATGATTACAGAACCGGAACGTTATGTTGAGACATTTGCAAAGATAGGTGCAGATATTATCAATATTCATGTTGAAGCAACAGATAGAGTAGAAGAGACATTAAAGAAGATTAAAGAACTAGGTAAAAAAGCAGCAATTACACTTAATCCTGAGACAGAGCCAGAGGCAATATATCCATACATACCACTTGTTGATATGATTCTTGTGATGAGTGTGCATCCTGGATTTGGTGGACAGAAGTTTATCGAGACATCAACAGAAAAAGTAAGAACAATAAGAAATAAATGCATTGAGATGGGCTATGCAGATATGGATATTGAGATTGATGGTGGAATTAACTTTAATAATGTTGAAGAAGTTGTTGAAGCCGGAGCTAATATAATTGTAGCAGGTTCAAGTGTATTCAGAGGCAATGCACAAGAGAATACTAAGAGATTTAATGAGATAATAAAAAAATATGATAAGTAGGTGGTTCTTATGAGAACACTTATTATAAATGGAGGCAATATCAGTAATGATTTTGCCTCAGTTTATATTAAGAATAATAGATTTGACAAAATTATAGCTGTAGATGGAGGACTTAGTTTCGCAAATAGTATGGATATTATTCCAGACTATATAGTAGGTGACTTTGATACAGTTCCAAAGTTCATTCTCGATCAGTATGAAGGCAAATCAGAGATAATTAGATTTAATCCGGAAAAAGATAATACAGATTCAGATCTTGCAATACGACTTGCCTGCGATATAGGCAGTAGTGAGATAGTGATAATTGGTGCAACCGGAAGAAGAATAGATCATACAATTGCCAATATTGAACTTCTCACGATTCCACTAAAAGCCGGAATACAGGCATATATTATAGACGAATATAATAAACTATATCTTATAGATGGAATTCATTGCATAGAGAGACAAGATATGTATGGTAAATATATATCACTTATACCATTGACAGAGTATGTAAAAGGACTTACACTCACAGGCTTTAAATATTTGCTTAAAGATTATACATATAAGTATGGTTCAAGCCTTGGAGTAAGCAATGAGCTTAAGGATGAACATGGATATATAGAATTATCAGAAGGAATACTTATAGTGATGGAGACAAAAGACTGAAAAGGGTAGAGGAAATATATATGAAGATAGTAATACAAAGAGTGCAAAGAGCAGACGTTACAGTTGAAGAAAAAGTAATAGGAAAGATTGGAAAAGGATATCTGATTCTATTTGGAGTCGGAGAAGACGATACAGAAGAAAAATTGCAAAGATATGTAGATAAAATAGTAAAGATGAGAATATTTGCTGATGAGAATGGTAAGACAAATCTGTCTATAAAAGATGTTAAAGGTGAAATGCTTATTGTATCACAGTTTACATTATATGCAGACTGTAAAAAAGGAAATCGCCCAAGTTTTGTACATGCAGGAGAACCAATTAAGGCAAATAAGCTATATGAACGATTTGTAGAACTCATGAAAGAACAGATAGAAGTTGTCGAAACTGGTGAATTCGGTGCAGATATGCAAGTATCACTCGTAAATGATGGACCATTTACAATAATTCTCGATGATGAGACAGTAGGAGCATAACATAATCGGATAAAAAAATTAATTATACTAAAAAACAGCTATGAATCATATCAATTTAATTATATGAATTTCATAGCTGCTTTTTACTTTTTTTTACTTTTTAAGGGATTTCTACAATCTCTTTTCTATTAATTATACATTAAATCTAAAGAGAACGACATCTCCATCTTTTACAACATAATCTTTACCTTCAAGGCCTACAAGTCCTTTTTCTTTGGCAACAGTATATGATTGACAATCAAGAAGATCCTGATAATTAACAACTTCAGCACGAATGAAACCACGCTCAAAATCACTATGGATCTTACCGGCAGCCTGAGGTGCTTTAGTTCCTTTTTTAATTGTCCATGCTCTTGTCTCAGTAGGACCTGCTGTTAAGTAACTTATAAGTCCAAGAAGAGAATAACTTGCTTTGATTAACTTATCAAGACCAGATTCGCTAAGACCAAGATCTTCAAGGAACATCTTCTTTTCATCATCATCAAGTTCGGCAATCTCCTGTTCAATCTGAGCACAGATTACGAATACTTCACAATCATTCTCAGCAGCGAAAGAACGAACAGCCTTGACATAATCATTAGAAGCACCATCATCAGCAAGATCATCTTCACATACGTTAGCAGCGAAGATAACAGGCTTCCATGTAAGAAGATTATATTCACTCATCCATTTTAATTCATCTTCATCATTCTCATCAAGTTCAAAACTTCTTGCAAGTTTACCATCTTCAAGATGAGTTTTGATTCTTGTAAGGAAATCAAGTTCTTTTGCGAGAGCTTTGTCATTTCTTGCACCTTTTGATGTCTTTGCAATTCTACGTTCGAGAATCTCTATGTCAGAGAAGATAAGTTCAAGATTGATAGTCTCAATATCTCTTAGAGGATCAACACTTCCATCAACATGAACGATGTTAGAATCGTCAAAACATCTTACAACGTGAACGATAGCATCAACTTCACGAATGTTTGAAAGGAATTGGTTACCAAGACCTTCACCTTTTGATGCACCTTTTACAAGACCTGCAATATCAACAAATTCGATAACAGCAGGAACTATTTTCTGTGAATTATATAAAGCAGCGAGCTTGTTAAGTCTCTCGTCTGGTACGCTTACAACACCAACATTAGGATCGATGGTACAGAATGGATAGTTTGCTGATTCTGCACCCGCTTTAGTTAAAGAGTTAAATAGGGTACTTTTTCCAACATTTGGAAGACCCACAATACCAAGTTTCATATTTTTCTTCCTTCCTTTATATATAATAAACCTAAGACATTTTATCACATTGACATTCAAAAATAAAGACAAAAAATGTAGAAGAAGAGAAATGTATTGACATTTTGAAAAAAAACGGACGAATAGTGCTAAAGTACTAAAAGTACTTGATAAAGATGCCGAAATGGGGTAATATGATACTAGGTGGTGGTAAGTGGTAGAGAATGGTAAAAAGTGGTTCCGTTGTGGTACACTTATAAGGTGGGTGAGTATAGATGTTCATGAGTGAGTATAACCATACAATTGATATAAAAGGTCGTCTTATAGTACCTGCAAAGTTCAGGGAAGAATTAGGTGACACATTTATAGTAACAAAAGGATTCGATGAATGTCTGCTTGCATATCCAAAGAGTGAATGGACACTTTTTGAAGAAAAGCTATTACAATTACCGCAAAATAACAAAAATGCCCGTGCACTTGTAAGGCATTTTATGGCTGGGGCAGTAGAATGTGAGATAGATAAGCAGGGTAGGATACTTATACCACAGGTATTAAGAAATTTTGCAAAGTTAAATAAGGATGTTTTGTTAGTAGGTGTTGGTACAAAAATTGAGATTTGGGACAAGGATATATGGGAACAGAATGAGACCAATGACATCGAACAGATTGCAGAAAGTCTTGAAGAATTTAACATCAGGCTATAAGGAGGCTATAATGGAATTTAAACACAAGTCGGTTTTACTTAATGAAACCATAGACAATCTTAACATTAAACCTGATGGAATCTATGTGGATGGTACACTAGGAGGCGGAGGCCACTCATACGAAATCTGCAAGAGATTATCACCAGAGGGAAGATTAATAGGGATTGATCAGGACGAAGATGCTATAAGGGCAGCATCAGAGAGACTGAGCGAATTTAAGGACAGAGTGACAATAGTTAGAAGTAACTACTGTGAGATAGCACAAGTACTTAAAGATTTGGGCATTGAAGGTGTGGATGGAATAATACTTGATCTTGGAGTATCATCATTTCAATTAGATACTGCGAGTCGAGGATTTACATACAGAGAGGACGCACCACTAGATATGAGGATGGATCAGCGTCAGGAGACAACAGCAGCAACAATAGTGAATACTTACAGTGAATTTGATTTATACAGAATCATAAGAGACTATGGTGAAGACAAGTTTGCAAAGAATATAGCAAAGCACATAGTTATGGCAAGAGAAGAACAACCAATTGAGACAACCGGGCAGCTTATAGAGATAATAAAAGCTGCAATACCGATGAAAGTAAGGGCAGTTGGTGGACATCCTGCCAAAAAAACATTTCAGGCAATAAGAATTGAACTTAATAAAGAGTTAGAAGTTCTTAATGATTCTGTGGAGACGATGATTGATTTGCTCAATGATAAAGGCAGGATATGTATAATAACATTCCATTCTTTAGAAGACAGAATAGTAAAGACAAAATTTAAAAATTGTGAGGATACATGTACATGTCCTCCATCATTTCCAGTATGTGTGTGTGGAAATAAACCAAAAGGTAAGGTGATAACAAGAAAACCTATAATACCAACGGAAGAAGAGATTGTTGCAAATAAGAGATCTAAAAGCTCAAAACTAAGAGTATTTGAGCGAATTAGATAATCTGGTTAAAAAGGGGGAATACCGGATGCAGAACAATAGTAAGAAGAAAAAAATATATGTTTACAGCGATGGCAATACACTAAGATATGCGGAAGCTGAAGCACTACCAAAGAAAAAAGAACAAAAAGTTGTACAACCAGAGAAACCAAAGAAGAAAAAAGTCAGTGAACAGACAAGACGTAACAGAGAAAAAGCCCAGCATATGGGAAGAGGAATGGCATTATTCTTGACAACTGCAGTGTGTGCAACACTATTTGTAAGTTTCAGGTATCTTAATCTGATGTCAGATATGAAATCTAATCAGGGCGAGATAACAGAACTTCAGAATCAGTTAGATGAACTAAAAACAGAAAACAGTGTTACATATTCAAGATTAAATAGTAGTATTGATCTTGAAGATATATACAAAAGAGCGACACAGGAATTAGGCATGGTATATGCTGTAGATGGACAGATTGTGACATATACAGCACCAGCAAGTGAGTATGTTGAACAGTATGCTAACGTTCCACAGGCAAATAGTAATAATCTGTTAGACGAGATAATTGAGATAATGAAGTAGGTGTAAAAATGGCATTAGAGCGCAAGAAAAGGACAAAACCGCTTACATTCAACCGAAGAATGAAACAGAAACTAATGATAGTCTTTGCCGGAGTTATGTGTGCATTAATCGGACTTACTGTTGTTCTTGCGAGAATAAACATAATAAGTGGACGAGAATATGAGAGAATAGTTCTCTCAAACAGGCAGTACAATACTACTGTTGTGCCTTATAAGAGAGGCGATATAGTAGACCGTAATGGTACAGTACTTGCTACAAGTGAAGAAGTATATAATGTAATAATCGATGCATCTGAATTATTAGCAAAAAATGGTAAGTATCGAGAAGCATCAGTTGAGAGTCTTGTGAAATATCTGGGTATAGATATAAATACAATTAATGAATACCTTGATAATGAAGAGAATAAAGATGCCCATTATAAACGAATTGCAAGGAAAGTGCCTTATAAACAGATAAAAGAATACATGCAGGTACTTGAAGAGTCCAATAAGATAAAAGGAATATGGCTTGAAAAAGAATACAAAAGAACATACCCACAGAATGCACTTGCGGGTGATTTGATTGGATTTACAGTCCTTGGTGATGATGGAGAAGACCAGGGAAATTGGGGGATAGAACAGTACTATAATGATGAATTGTCAGGGAAAAACGGTGTGCAATATGGATATGTGGATAGTGAACTTAATTATGAGACAGTTGTAAAATCGGCAACAGACGGTTATACAATTGTCTCAACAATAGATGCTAATCTGCAATCAATAGTTCAAAAAGATATAGAAGCATATTATGCAGAAAAAGGTGCAAAAAATCTTGCAGTAATAATAGCAGATCCTAATAATGGCGAGATACTTGCCGAAGCAAGTTATCCATTTTATGATCTTAATAATCCACAGGATCTAAGTGTCTATCTTCCACAAGATCAGATAGATACTCTTTCTGATGAAGAAAAACTTACAAAGATGTCAGAGATGTGGAGAAACTTCTGTATAAGTGATACATACGAACCAGGTTCGACATTTAAACCTTTTACTATAGCAGCAGCATTAGAAGAGAATATCGTAACTGATAATCAGTCATTTTACTGTGATGGATTTCAAGATATATATGGAACTAAGATAAAGTGCCATAAAACAGCCGGACATGGAATGCTTACACTTGAAGAATCACTTATGAATTCATGTAATGATGCACTTATGCAGATAGGAGCATCACTTGGAACAGAGAAGTTTTGCAAGTATGTATCCGACTTTGGATTTGGTCTTAAGACTAATATAGATCTTCCTGGAGAAACATACGGAATTATACATACAGCAGATACAATGGGACCAGTTGATTTGGCAGTTAACTCATTTGGACAAGGTATTAATGTTACCATGACACAGATGGTGGCGGCATTTTCGTCACTAATCAATGGTGGTAATTTTTATGAACCAAGTGTAGTAAAACGAATAGAGACACAAAATGGCAATATAGTTGATAATAAAGAGCCTGTAGTATTAAGACAGACTGTAACAGCTAAGACATCAGAACTATTAAGACGCTATCTATATAGCACAGTTGCTGAAGGAACAGCTAAGACAGCCGGAGTTGAAGGATATGCTATTGGTGGTAAGACAGGAACAGCAGAAAAATATCCACGAGGCAATGAAAAATACATAGTCTCATTCATAGGATTTGCACCAGTTGACAATCCAAAATATGTAATATATGTAGTCATTGATGAGCCTAATGTAGAGAAACAATCAGATTCAACACAGGCAACAACACTTGCACAGAAGATTATGTCAGATATTATGCCATATATGAACATATATCCTACTAATAATACGGGTGACAATGGACAGCCTGCAGAGAATGAAGAATATGAATCAGGTGGTTTTATAGAAGGCGAGAATGTTACAGATCCTATAGCTGAGCAGGCGGGAACACATGTTGAAGGTGCATCACAGGGAATAGATCCTGAACCTGCGACTGTAGCACCAACTGAACCAGAATCACAATCAGATGCGGCACCATCTGAGCCTGCCCAGGCATCACCAGAGGATGCGACACAACTAGACCAGGCACCATCTGAACCGGCAGGATAAAAGCTGCCTCACAGGCATTAAAGAAGCATGATGTGTTACGTATAATATGTTATAAATTAATGGCGAAAAAATCACAGGCTTGCCTGTGGAAGTAGTCAGAGAACAATAGAATATATTAGAAGAATGATTGCATAACCTCATAATAGCAGAATAGAATATATAAACTGCTATTATGAGGTTATATGTAAGAATGGAAAAAGAAAAGACATATAACAGAAAAAAAATCTTTATATTTTCGTTAGCTACAATAACAGTACTTATATTGCTTATTGCAAGATTATTCTATGTAATGATAATAGAACATGATTATTATACAAAGCTTGCTACAGAGCTTCACGAGAGAGAACGTGCAATAAAAGCACTAAGAGGTGAGATAATAGATCGTAATAATATTCCACTTGCAACTAATATAACTGTATGTACAGTATCAGTGATCCATAACCAGATAACTGATGAAGAACAGACAGCATCTATGTTGTCATCTGAACTTGGTATATCCTATGAAGATGTATTAAAAAAAGTAAAGAAGAAGTCTTCTATAGAAAGAATAAAAACTAATGTAGAAAAGACAATTGGTGACAGAATAAGAGAATATGGATATTCTGGTGTAAAAGTCGATGAAGATTATAAAAGATATTATCCGTATGATGAACTTGCATCAAAAGTAATAGGATTCACAGGCAGTGATAATCAGGGAATAGTAGGGCTTGAAGTATATTATGATGAATATCTTACCGGCAAAAGCGGCAATATTCTTACAGTAACAGATGCTAAAGGAATAGAACTTGAAGGATATAGAGAGAATAGAGAAGAACCAATTGCAGGTAATACACTTAAGATAAGCATTGATTACAATATTCAAAGGTACTGTGAACAGGCAGCATATAAAGTTATGACAGAGAAAAATGCCAAAAATGTTATTATAATAGTTATGAATCCGGTTAATGGAGAGATATATGCGATGGTTAATACACCAGAGTATAATCTTAATCAACCTTTTGAACTTACAAGTGAGTATCTAAGCGAGATGCAGTCAGAGACAACATCAGAAAGTGAGACTATTGACCAAAATAAGACTGATGAAACAGCAGAGACTATGACCAAACAGGATATGCTCAACCAGATGTGGCGTTGCATGGCGATTAATGATACTTATGAACCGGGAAGTACATTTAAGATGATAACAGCAGCAGGTGCATTAGAAGACGGTGTTGTAAGCATAACAGATACATTTACATGTGGCGGATATGCAACAGTTGAAGACAGGCGAATACGATGTCACAAGACGACAGGACATGGAACAGAGACATTTACAGAGACAGTGATGAACTCATGCAATCCGGCATTCATTGAATGGGGAAGAAGACTTGGAACAGACCGTTTTTATGAATATTTTAAGATATTTGGATTGATGGAAAAGACAGGGATAGACTTACCGGGTGAAGCATCAGGGATAATGCATAAAAAAGAGAATATTGGAGCAGTTGAACTTGCGACAATATCGTTTGGGCAGTCATTTCAGATAACACCAATGCAATTATTAGGTGCAGCAGCATCAATAGTTAATGGCGGACATAAGATAATACCACATTTTGGAATAGATATACTTGATGAAAATGGTAAAGTAATACAGAATCTTAATTATACTACAGATAAACAGACGATTTCCAAAGAGACATCTGATACAATGAAAGAGATATTGTGGCAGGTAGTGGAAAACGGAGGAGGTAACAAGGCATATATTGAAGGATATGAGATAGGTGGTAAGACAGCTACGAGCCAGAAACTTCCAAGAGGTTCTGGTAAATACATAGCATCATTTGTAGGATTTGTACCATATAATGATCCGAAAGTTATGGCGATGTGTATAATTAATGAGCCACAAGGTGTATATTATGGTGGTACGATAGCTGCACCTGTAATACAGAATGTATTCGACAATATTCTTCCATATCTTGGAATGGAAAAAAATAACAACAGTTAAGTATATAGAAAATATATGAATAAATAGTTGAAAAGTAAAATGAAAAGCAATATAATGTTAGGGTTATAATTGCCATTAAGGCGATAAATTTGGAGGAAAAATATTATGGATTTAAAAGGCGATAAAGTAGTAGTAGTAGGCACTGGTATAAGCGGAATTGGAGCAGCAAGACTTCTTGCTAAGACACAGGCTAAAGTTGTACTTTATGATAGCAATGAAAAAGTAAACGAAAAAGATGTATATGCAAAACTTCCGGATGTACAGGTAGAAGTAGTAATAGGTACAGATTTTGCAAAAGTTTTAGAAGGTGCAAAACTTTTAGTAATAAGTCCGGGTGTACCAATTGACAGTGAAGCAGTATTAGAAGCTAACAGACAGAACATACCTGTATGGGGTGAGATAGAACTTGCTTATAATTACGAAAAAGGAACTGTTGCGGCAATTACAGGTACTAATGGTAAGACAACAACAACAGCACTTGTTGGTGAGATAATTAAGAATCATATTAAGAATACATACGTAGTTGGTAATATTGGTAACTCTTATACAGGTGAAGTATTAAAAACAGATGAAGATTCAGTTACAGTAGCTGAGATTTCAAGTTTTCAGCTTGAGACAACACATGATTTCAGACCACATGTAAGTGCAATACTTAACATAACACCTGATCATCTTAACAGACATAAGACAATGGAGAATTATATCAAAGTAAAAGAGAGTATCACAAAGAATCAGACACAGGAAGATGTATGTGTACTTAATTATGATGATGAAGTGTTAAGAGCATTTGGTGCAAAAGAATGTAGTGCATCTGTACTATTTTTTAGCAGATTATACAAGATAGAGAATGGTATCTGCATGAATAATGATGATATTGTTCTTGTAAAAGATGGTAAAGAGACAGCATTAATGAATGTTAATGATATGAAATTAATTGGAAAACATAACTATGAAAATGTAATGGCAGCTATAGGCGTAGCAATGTCAATGGGAATTCCAATGGATATAATCATATCAACAGTAAAAGAATTCAAAGCTGTTGAGCATAGAATAGAATATGTAAGAGAACTAAATGGAGTTGTATATTACAATGACTCAAAAGGAACTAATACAGATGCTGCAATCAAAGCTATAGAAGCTATGACAAGACCAACAATATTAATTGGTGGTGGATATGACAAACATTCAGAATATGACGATTGGGTTCTTGCATTCAAAGATAGAGCTAAACACCTTATATTACTTGGAGCAACACGTAATAAGATAGCAGAATGTGCTAAGAAGCATGGATATGATAAGATTACATTTGTATCAACACTTAGTGAAGCAGTAAGCCTTAGTGCTAAGATAGCAGAGAGTGGAGATGCAGTTCTTCTGTCACCTGCATGTGCAAGCTGGGATATGTTTGAAAGCTACGAGCAGAGAGGCAAGATGTTTAAAGAGTATGTTAATCAATTGAATTAGAAGATAAAATATAAAATAAGGTGGGGATATAGTGGAACTAAGAAAGAAAAGAAGAACAGCACAAGTGAGCAAAAGTGAAGAGAAAGATACAGCACCTGTTAAGAGACGTGAAATAACCAAATATTTTGATTATAGTCTTGTTGTAATAGTAATATTTCTTATTGGATTTGGACTTGTAATGCTATATAGCACAAGTTCATATAATGCATTGTCAGAATATAATGATTCATGCTATTTCCTAAAGAGGCAGGCGATATTTTCGGTACTGGGGCTTTTTGTAATGTTTGTAGTTTCATTTATCCCTTATCAAGTGTGGAGAAGACCATCAGGGGTATTTTTTGTAATATCATTGATAACAGTTTTTCTTGTATTGACTCCACTTGGAATATCGAGTCATAATGCAAGAAGATGGATAGGTTATGGCAGTATACGAATTCAGCCTGCTGAGATTGTTAAAGTAGCGACAATTCTTCTCATAGCATCACTTATATGCAAGTTTGGAAGAAGAATAAAATACATAAAGTCAATACTATTTATCGGAATTATAGGCTTTATAGGTGCAGTGCCATTGTATATTGTTACAGACAACCTAAGTTCATGTATAATTGTATTTGGAATAACAGTTATAATGACATTTATAGCATATCCAAAATATTGGCCATATATTCTTAGTATAAGTGCAGTAGCAGCAGTTGTGATTATCTATCTATATCACCTGTTTACAACATATGATATTAATCAGATAGATGATACTGTACCATTTAGAATACGAAGAATGCTTATATGGAAGAATCCTGAAAGCTCAAGTGATAATTATGGCTATCAGACATTACAGGCATTATATGCAATAGGTTCAGGTGGTTTCTTTGGTAAAGGGCTAGGAAATAGTATTCAGAAATTAGGCTTTATACCCGAAGCACAAAATGATATGATATTTTCAATTATCTGTGAAGAACTTGGACTCTTTGGAGCAATATGTGTAATTCTACTATTTATAATGATGATATGGCGATTTATGATAATAGCCAACAATGCACCGGATCTTTTTGGTGCTATGATAGTTGTAGGTGTAATGTCGCATGTAGCGATTCAGGTAATACTTAATATAGCAGTTGTTACCAATACGATTCCTAATACGGGAATATCACTTCCATTCATCAGTTATGGTGGTTCATCGGTTGTATTTTTACTTATAGAAATAGGACTTGTGCTTAATGTATCAAGACAGATTAGTTTTGAAAAATAATGGTAGTATATTAGCGATACACTCTAACGGATTAGGAGGGGTTGTATGAAGAATGTGAAACAGGGAGACAAAAAAAGAAATATATCTATTATTATTATTGCATCAATAATTGCAGTAATAATAATAGTATCAATATTTGCATTCTATTTTTTTAAAATAGAATCTTATGAAATTACTGGTAATAAAAATTATACAGAAGAAGAAATACAGAATATTATGTTTGAAAAAGCTTACGAAAAGAATGCGATTGGAGTATATATTAATAATATATTTGGGAAAAAGAAGACAATACCCTTCGTTGAGACATACGATGTGGATGTTGTATGGCCAAATCATGTTAAAGTTACTATATATGAAAAAGCAATAACTGCATATATAGAATATATGGGAGTTAATATGTTCTTTGATAAAGATGGCATAATAGTCGAAAGTTCAACTAAACTTCCAGAGGGAATACCACTTGTATGTGGTTTGCAATTTGATTCTATGCAATTATATAGTAAGCTGGCTGTAAAAGATGATAAAGTATTTAATACAATATTAAGTATTACACAGTTCCTTGACAAGTATAGTGTTGATGTAGACAAAATACAGTTTGATAAGAATTATAATATAATCCTTTATAAAGGCGATATTAAAATACTTTTGGGTGATGGCTCTAATATTGGAGAGCGAATATACCGATTAAGTTTAGTAATGAATAAGTTTGAAGGATTAAAAGGTACGTTATATCTGGATGATTTTGATGAAAATAATGGTGATATCTTATTTAAAAAAGAAAATTGACGATTAAGATTATAAACATTATATAAATCACAATATCTTGAAAAAAAATAACAAATATAGAAAATACATATTGAAATTTTTCTTATTTAATTATATTATATATAGTATATAAGGTTTTTTTTAAGATTTTAGGATTTAAAGATTTTTTTTAGAAGAAATAGAAAATATAAGAGGAGGTAACACCTTGTTAGAGATTAAGACAAATGAATCTGACTCCGCTGCAAAGATAATCGTAGTAGGTGTAGGTGGAGCTGGTAATAATGCAGTAAACAGAATGGTTGATGAGAATATAGGTGGAGTTGAGTTTATTGGTATCAATACTGATAAACAGGCGTTACAGCTTTGCAAAGCTCCAACAGCTTTGCAAATAGGTGAGAAGTTAACCAAAGGATTAGGTGCCGGAGCACAGCCGGAAGTAGGACAAAAGGCTGCGGAAGAAAGCGCAGAAGAGATATCAGCTGCTTTAGAAGGTGCTGATATGGTATTTGTAACATGTGGTATGGGCGGCGGAACAGGAACAGGTGCTGCTCCTGTTGTTGCACAACTTTCTAAAGAAAAAGGAATACTTACAGTTGGTGTAGTTACAAAGCCTTTTAGATTTGAAGCAAAAGCAAGAATGAATAATGCGTTAAGTGGTATTGAAAGACTTAAACAGAATGTTGATACATTAATTGTAATACCTAATGATAAATTACTAGAGATAGTAGATAGAAGAACTACAATGCCAGAAGCTTTAAGAAAAGCTGATGAAGTACTTCAGCAGGCTGTTCAGGGTATTACAGATCTTATTAATGTGCCAGGACTTATCAATCTTGACTTTGCCGATGTTCAGACAGTTATGACGAATAAAGGCATTGCACATATTGGTATTGGTAAAGCAAAAGGTGATGAAAAAGCAATTGAAGCTGTTAAACAGGCTGTTACAAGCCCACTTCTCGAGACAACAATCGAAGGTGCATCACATGTAATTATTAATATTTCAGGTGATATTGGACTTATGGAAGCTAATGAAGCAGCAAGCTATGTTCAGGAATTATCAGGAGATAATGCTAATATTATCTTTGGTGCAATGTATGATGATACATATCCTGATGAAGCAACAATCACAGTTATCGCAACAGGACTTGATGATTCTAATTCAGGTAAGAAGAAGTCAATAGGTGATGTTGTTAATGGATTCAATGCAAGACCTAATGGTACAACTAATGTATTTGGTAATGGAACAACATCATTCCAGACAGGTGCATATGGACAGACAGCAGGTCATGTTGAACAGGAAGCAGCGAAAGTTCCACCTATTGCTTTTAATAACATTCCAAAGCCAGATGCAAAATCAATAATTGAAGAACGTCAGGAACAGCGACCATCAATTAAGATACCGGAATTTTTACAGAAACGTAAATAGAATATCTTATAATACATAGAATAGAGATATACCCTTCGCAATGCGAAGGGTATGCTTATATTATGAAATATCGAAAAGGAGAAATACTATGGAAGAGAATAAAAACCAAAGATTTTCACAGATAATATCAAAAAGTATGTCTCAACTTATAGTAATACTGTTAGCGATAATCATATTTTTCGCTTTTTACCGTTTCTCGGAGATTATGTCAGTATTTAAATTGATACTTGGAACAATACAGCCAATACTCATTGGATTATGTCTTGGGTATGTATTAAAGCGTCCACAGAAGTTCTTTCATAAGAAGATATACAAGTTGTTTACAAAATACAAAATTATAAAAAAGGAAAAGAAGAGAGAAAGTATCAGCAAAGGATTATCAATATTCATTGCTATGGTAATGTTCTTAGTTACAATATACATTCTGATAATAATGGCAGTTCCTGAGATTGTTGAGAACATATTCAAAGTGACAGATACACTTCCGGAGCAGGTAAACAGACTGATAAAATGGGTGTCTGAGAGAATGAAAGAGAATAGCAAATATGCAGATATGTTTGAAAAGATATTAAAAGAAGCAACAGATTATATAACAAGATGGGTTAAGAATGATATGATGACACAGATTGGACAGCTTGCATCAGGAATAATATCAGCAGTATCAGTATTTGTTAATGCTGTTGTTGGTGTGATTGTTGCAGTATATGTATTATCAAGTAAAGAGACATTTGCCAAACAAGGTAAAAAAATTATATATGCGATATTTAAAGAAAAACATGCAGAGAAGATATTAAAAGAGTTTAAAAAGAGTGATGATATATTCGGTGGATTTATAAGTGGTAAGATTATCGATTCACTTATAATAGGTGCATTGTGTTTTGTAGGGCTGACAATTCTTGATATGCCTTATACAATGCTTGTAAGTACAATAGTAGGTGTAACTAATGTAATACCATTTTTTGGACCATATATTGGAGCTGTTCCAAGTGCGATACTTATTCTGCTTGCAGATCCTAAAAAAGGTCTTATATTTATTGTATTTATAATACTATTACAACAGCTTGATGGTAATATTATTGGACCTAAGATTCTTGGAGAATCAACAGGACTTACACCATTTTGGGTAGTATTTTCGATACTGCTTGGAGGCGGTTTGTTTGGTATTGTTGGAATGCTCTTTGGTGTACCAACATTTGCTGTAATATACAATCTTATAGCAGAGATTGTTAATTACAGAATAAAGGATAAGAATATATCTCCGGATAGATATGATAATTATGATACTACAGAAAGGAATGGACAGTGACATAATGATTAAGCTTAACAGGAGTCCATATTGGGGACTGGAATGTATAGAGTGTTTTAATGACAAGACTAATGAGAGAATTGATAATCTGTATAAATCAAGAGAAAGTTTTGGAATGAGTCGGACAGAGATAAAAGAATACATTAGAAATATTTTTTATCTAAAGAGAACACTTGAAGAAGAGATGAGCAGGATACTTACCAAATATCCATACATTAATAAGTATATACGCCCAAAATATAGTGAGAAAAAACGAAAAATATATCTGTTGTATAATCTGGTAAATGGTTTTTATGAAGAGCAGAATACAATAGAGAATATTTTAAAAAAATATGTATTATCCGGATTTGATTTTTTTATTGATAAAGATAAGTTTAATGAACTTGATATGGAAGATTCAAAAAAAGTAATGGAATTATTAAACGAAAGCTGTATTGAGAGTGAGATAAAAGAAAAATTTATGTCGATGTACCTAGACAGAGAGAGTTTATATATAGAAACCAAACTTTTTATAATGGAATGTGAGATAATTGGAAGAAGACATTTTGAAATTATAAAAAACGAGTTTAATGAAGTATATGACACATTAAACAATATGGAACCGGAAGAACTTAAGAAGTATATTATGGTATGTAATGAAGATACAAAAATATATGAGAATATAGAATATGTAATTCAGATAATGCCATTTAATTCTATAAGTTACTATACAGATAAGCATAAAAAAATTGTATTTGAGATAGGTTTTCTCTTTTTTGAACTTGTAAAAAGAGAGAAAAAACATTCTGAGAATTATATGAGATTGTCAGGAAATCTCTCAGTCTTAAGCGATGAAAAAAGATTAGAGATATTAAAAATGATAAAAGAAAAAAAGAATACAATTAATGCGATATCAGAAGCACTTCAAATGTCTAAGAATGAAGTAATAGTTCATATAGATAATCTTGTTCATAATGAGATAATAAGAATAAAATCAGATGTGGAAGGTAATGAGACTTTTTCTATTAATAATGAGGCACTTAAAGTTCTTGGAGCAGAGATTATAGCTATGTGTGAATAGATTATAGAATAATTATATATTATACAAAAGCCACTTAGTGAACGATAACAAAGATTTTGAGGTTATAGTTCATTAAGTGGCTTTTGTGTAGATGTGATTATGTATTATGAAGAATGAATATAATATTACCAGTTAATAATGCTTCCTGATTTTTGAATTTTTTTACGCAGAGTATAAGCAAGCCCTTCAAGTTCATCATCATTCATATCAGCATAGCCAATACATTGTTTAATCTCTGATACAGGCTTTAATAAAAACTCAGTAATCTCATCAGGTTCATATCCTTTAACAGCGGAAACACCTTTTTTATCACACAAATAGATAGTGACATCTTTTAAAAGCTGGCGTTCTTTTTCAATAGTTGTTTCTTCAGCTTTTTGCTCTTCACGTTCAAAAGCTTTTTTTAAATCGTTTAAATCGACCATATGGACACTCCTTCCAATATATAAAGATGCACAGACATATAAAATATCCTATACTTAAGATAATATTTTACAGTTTATTATACTGTTAATATATCGGAGAGATACGAAGGCATAATAAGACTTGTAGACAGATTGTTAAGAAAATATATTATGCTATAATAAAACATACTTGCGAAGATACATTAAAAGTGGTAAAATGAAGAATAGTGGTCATTTGACCGGAAGATAATTATAAAAAAGGAGCGTTATTATGTCAGGACATTCAAAGTTTGCCAACATAAAACATAAAAAAGAGAAAAACGATGCCGCTAAGGGTAAGATTTTCACAAGAATCGGAAAAGAAATAGTTGTTGCTGTTAAAGAAGGTGGACCAGATCCAGCAAATAACAGCAAGTTAAAGGATGTTATAGCAAAAGCAAAATCAAACAACATGCCTAATGATACAATCGAACGTAGTATTAAGAAGGCAGCAGGTGATGCTAATGCTGTTAACTATGAATCAATTACATATGAAGGATACGGACCAAGTGGAACAGCAATTATTGTTGAGACATTAACAGATAATAAGAATAGAACAGCTTCTAACGTTCGTAATGCATTTACAAAAGGAAGCGGTAATGTAGGAACACCAGGATGTGTATCATTTATGTTCGATAAAAAAGGACAGATTATCATTGATAAAGAAGAATGTGATATGGATCCGGATGAACTTATGATGATAGCATTAGATGCAGGTGCAGAAGATTTTGCAGATGAAGAAGACAGCTACGAAGTAACAACAGCACCAGAAGATTTCAGTGCAGTAAGAGAGAATCTTGAGAATGCAGGTATTACAATGGCTTCAGCAGAAGTTACAATGATTCCACAGACATGGGTTGAATTAACTGATGAACAGGATATCAAGTTAATGAATAGAATTCTTGATTTACTTGATGAAGATGATGATGTTCAGGAAGTATATCATAACTGGGATGAATAATTATATCTGATTATATTGATTGATTTAATATAATATGAAAGATACAATTTAATAGATATGTAGAAGTATATATCGAATCCATCATATAACTTATATGAGTTACTTAATGCGAGTAATTAATATGAGCTGTATGATGGATTTTTGGCTCTTTGTCAAGAGCGGGGGTAAAATCCCATATTGGAAACCTGGTGCATAAGCATCAGGTTTCTTTAATACACTATTAGATTAAGCGATATTTAAATGGAATCTTTTGTTAG
>SAMEA104315435__coassemble_701_pt1 | contig 22022 bp, 17 predicted proteins | sample SAMEA104315435__metabat2_low_PE_020 | metagenome-assembled genome bin SAMEA104315435 (sample SAMEA104315435) | gut metagenome | biome: Monkey gut; feature: monkey-associated habitat; material: faeces | place: China | collected 2013
TGAATGTTGGTTGGTATGTCCAGAGAGATAACTTCGAATCATGGTGTGAATTAAACGATTTAGAAATGTTGAAGTAAACAGGAGGAAATAATTATGAATTTTGGACAGGCAATAGAAGCACTAAAGTATGGTGAGAGAGTAACAAGACTTGGATGGAATGACAAAGGTACATTCTTATATTATGTGCCAGGTGGTGTATTTAACCCTTGTATGGGAATTGAAGCAAATCTTGTTAATGGTTTTGGTTATGAAACAGTGGTATATGAAGGATACATTGCTATGAAAACAGCACAGAGTAAGGCAGTTCTTTGGTTAGCAAGTCAGATAGATATGCTTGCTGAAGATTGGGCTATAGTGCATTAATATTGAATAACAGAAAGGATAAGAAGTTATGGAATGGGATTATGAAGATTATTTTGAACAAGGTGAATTAATAAATGGAGTGAAAGATGATGAAATTTGAATTTAAAACAGATGGTTCAGTTAAGTATCGTTTGGCTGACAATGAATGGTATGCAGTTACACAGGACAACGACAAAGTAATGCTCATAGATACAGACTGTAAGGTTGGTGACGAAGTGCTTAAAACTCCTTGGAGTAATGGTAATTGTCGTAGTGAAGAAGGTGAAAATGGTCAGGCTATTCTTGATTATGTTAACAACATTGCTGATAAATATTTTAATGACATCAAATATGCCATTGAGCCTAGAACTGTTGAAGCAGGTATCAGCAAATTAGAGGACGCTTATATGTGGTCAATGTCATACGAAGAATTTGAAAAACATAAAGTTATCGGGAGCAAAATCGTTAAAAATTCCAACAGTTTTGACGTTGTGTGGACTCGCACTCTCAGCGATATCAGCGACGTCAGCTACCGTTATGCGTGGTGTGTCTACAAAGCCGACAGTGGCTTCTACAGCTTCTACAACGGCGACGTCAGCTACTTGCATCGGGTTGCTCCCACATTTTACCTACGAAAATCAGCAATAAACCATATAAATGAAGATGGTGAAATCGTTTTAAAACAACCCTATAATAACAGGTTAGATACCACAGAAAAACTTAATAACGTTTATGAATATGTAGAAGAATATAAAGCAAAACATCTATACAGAAAAAGAAATGAAGCTGTTAAGAAAGGAAATATTCCAAAAATAATTATGATACAAGAAATGATTGGTATGTGTGATCATATTCTTTGTCTAATAGATAAAGAAAGATGGTTTGAGAATTAGTCAGGAGGTAATGAAAATGTATTATATAAACAAAGATAGAGCTTATTCAGTAGGAACATTCAAGTTAGGACAAAGATTATGGGCTATAACTGATACAAGACAACATTATTTTTACTTCAATAGAGATTGTATATACTGTGATAGTACAGGTTATATAAAAGTAAAAGATACAAAATTTGTTTGTCCATCTTGTAAAAACAAGAAAGACACAAGAATAGTTAAAGAAGCTGTTCTTGATGATATGCTAAACAGTAAAGAAATGTTGACAGTAAGAAGTATAACCAGATTTATAAATAACAAAGAGGAACGTGAAATTTATTCATCTTCTTCTGATGGAAATGGATTGATAATACAAAAAGATAATTACGGTGATAATTATTTTTTTGCAAGTAAAGAGCTTGCACAAGAAGCTTGTGATAAGATAAACGAAAAAAATAATGTCAAAGAATTACTTACAAAATATAGAGCAACTTGTATTAAAGAAGAAGTGTTTCGAGCAATATAAAAGAAAAGAGAGGACGATAGAATGTCATTGAACACAGGATATTTAAAAGCAGATAAAAAAGATAATGAATTGTATACACCTTATTATGCTGTAGATTACATAATAAAATATATACCAAAAGATAAAATTATATGGTGTCCGTTTGATGAGGAATGGTCAGCATTTTATAACAAGCTAAAAGAAAGTGGTTTTAAAGTTACAAGAAGTTCTCTTAAAGAAGGTCAGGACTTTTTCGAATATGAACCTGATAAATGGGATATTATAGTAAGTAACCCACCATTTTCAAATAAAGATAAAATACTTGAAAGACTTTACTCCTTTAACAAACCTTTTGCAATTCTTCTCCCTTTAAATTCATTACAGGGTAAGACAAGATACAAATACTTTGAGCAAGGAGTTCAAATACTTAGTTTTGATTCAAGAGTTTGTTATCACAATGAAAAAAGTATGGATAAAATTGTTAAAGGAAGTCCTTTTGCAAGTGCTTATTTCTGTAAAGACCTACTACCAAAAGATTTGATCATTGAAAAATTGGTCGAATATGAAAGACCATTAACATAAGAAGAAACAAAGGAGAGTAATTATGATAACACATTTACACGTTCACGATACTTACAACTCAATATTAGATTCTATCATAACTCCAGATGAACTTGTTAATACAGCCTTAGAACAAAAATCTAGGGCTGTAGGATTAACTGGTCACGGATCTATGGCAAGTACAATAGAATTTTATACTCTTTGTAAGTCAAAAGACATTAAACCAATCATAGGTTGCGAATTTTATGTTACAGAAGATATGAATATTAAAGATCATACAAGTAGATATAATCATCTAATATTGCTTGCAAAAGACAAAGAAGGTTATGAAAATCTTAAATATCTTTCTAGCAAAGGTTATCTTGATGGTTTTTATTACAAGCCACGAATAGATCATAACTTATTATCTCAACATTCAAAAGGGCTTGTTTGTCTTAGTGCTTGTCTTGCAGGAGAATTATCAGAAGCAATTTTGAAAAATGAAAATACACAACAAATCATAGACTATTACAAAAAAGTATTTGGTGAGGACTATTATTTAGAAATTCAATCACACACAGATAGTCAACAGATTATGGTTAATAAAGAAATAATAAGACTTGCCAAACAGAATGGTTTAAAAATAGTAACAACTACTGATGCTCATTTTGCTAAAAAAGAAGATTTTGAAGCACATAGAGTATTTATGAACATATCTTCTGAAAGAGAAACAGGTTTTTATGAAGATTGCTGGTTGCAAGATGAAAAAACAGTTCGAACTATCCTATTAAATAATGGTATTAGTAAAGAAGATATAGAAGAAGCCATTAACTCAACCAATGAAATAGCAGACAAGTGCAATGTTGAGATAGAATTAGGAACACCTTATTTGCCACATATAGTTTTACCAAATGAATACAACACAGAATATGACTATATGGTTCATCTTGTAAAGCTAGGTTTGAAAAAACGTGGAATAACACAACTATCAAATGTTAAGGAATATATAGAAAGAATTAAATATGAGTTAGATGTTATTAAATTTAAGGGATTTGAAGGTTATTTCCTTAATTTAGATGAACTTATTAAGTTAGGCAAGAAAGCAAATATACCTTTTGGAAAGTGCAGGGGTTCGGCTGGAGGAAGTTTAGTTACTTATTGTATGGGAATTACAAATGTAGATCCAGTGAAATATGATTTAGACTTTTCAAGATTTTTAACAAAAGAACGTACAGAACTTCCAGATGTTGATACAGATGTTAGTACAAAACATAGGGGTGAATTTATTGATCTTATTACCAAAGTAAAGGGAAAAGAGAATGTAACACAAATTGGTACTTTTGGTACTCTTGCTAGTAAAGCAATTATTAATGCAGTTGGTAAAGTTATGGATATTGACAAAACTGTTATATCAGATTTTAAAAAACTTATAGGTGAAAACAAAACAATTAAAATCAAAGAAACAGAATTTTACAAAACACACAAAGAATATTGTGATATGTGCATTAGACTTGAAGGACTTCCACGTTCATTAGGTTCTCACGCAGGGGGAGTTTGTGTATCAGGTGGTGGAAAACCTGTTGTAGCTTATTCACCTGTAAGACTTAACAAAGATAATAAAACAACCACACAGTTTGAAATGCACACAGTAGAAAAAGTAGGACTTGTCAAATATGATATGTTAGGACTATCAACACTTGACATATTAGCAGACACTTGCAAATATGTAGGTAGTTCATATTATGATTTTGTATATAATTATGAAGATCAAGATGTTTATGATATCAAATGGTGATACTATGGGTGTATTTCAGGCAGAAACAAATTTTATGACTAATGTAATAACAAAAATTAAACCCCATAGTATTCAGGAATTGTCAGATGCTATTGCAATAGGCAGACCTGATAGTGTTAAGTACCTAGAACCATATTGTAAAGCAAAGTTTGAAGGTATTTATCCTGAAAGTATTCATAAAGATCTTGATAAAATACTATCAAGAACGTATGGTTGTTTGATATATCAGGAACAAATTATGAATATTACAAAGGTATTTGCTGGTTTTTCAGATGGTCAAGCAGACAACTTCCGTTCTATTATAGCAAAAAAGAAAATGGATAGGTTACCTAAAGCACTTGAAGATTTCGAAAAAGGTGCTACAGAAAAAGGATATAATAAAGAAACTATTGATAAGTTGATTCAACTCTTAAAAGACAATGCTTCTTATTCATTTAATATGTCACATTCAGTAGGATATGCTTTGATAGTGTTTGAAACAGCTTATCACAAATATCATAATAAAGTTAATTTCTTTTGTGCTGTGATAAACAACCAAAGGAATGAAGAAGATGGCTCGGTTGATTACGAAGGTGTTATGAAATATGTTAAGTGGTGCAAAGACAATGATATTAAAATTATACTTCCTGACATAAACAAATCAGATATGATATTTACACCAGATGTAAAGAATAATGCTATTTACTTTGGTTTCTCATTGGTTAAGGGTGTGTCAAGTAATTGTATTGATAAAATATTCGAACAAAGACCTTTTGTAAATTATAAAGATTGCCTTGAAAGATTTCTTGTTGATACAGACAAAACATCTGCAATAGCACTTTGTAAATGTGGTGCTATGGATTGCTTTAATATAGAAAGAACTAAACTTATCAAATATCTTTTCTCATATAGATTTGAAGCATTAAAAGAAGATAAGAAACCAATTAAGAAACTTAACAAAACTCATTATCAATATTTGTATGACAATGGTTTTATTACAGATGGTGACAAATCAAATGAAAGTTATTGTTTGAAGTTACTCAATAAAGAAAGAAAGTCTACTTGCTGGAATGATTTTTCAAATAAGTATTTACAAGGAACTGTACTTGATTGGGAAACCCAAACTATCGGAACTTATATGACAGGCAATCCATTCGAAAATGTTAAACTTCCAAATTGGGAAATACTTGATATTGATGATAGTGGTGTCATTGGTGGAACTATAGTAAATGTTACAAAAACAAAAGTTAAAAAGGGAAAATCAATAGGTGCTAGTATGGCTTTTCTAAATGTTGATACAATATATGGAACGATAGATTGTGTAGTATTTGCTGATCGTTGGTTAAAGTTACAAGATTTTTGTAAACAAGGTGCAAATATTGTATTGTCAGGAACAAAAACAAAAGAACTTTCAATGACAGTAAGAAATGGAATGTTATTAAGTGATTATAAAGCTAGAGTAGCGAACAAAAACGCATAGGGAGGACGTTTAAATGAACAAAACAAGAAAAATGAAGCAGAAAGAAAAGCAAATTGATTTTGAAAACAGATTGATAATGGCTTATCGTAAAAATAATCCAATAGCACTTATTGAGAAAGATTTTGATATTAAATTTACAAAACTTCAAAAATTTATATTGAAAAGAGCTTTTAAAAAAGCAAAGAGGTAGAATAATGGCAATAAACAATGGCAAAAAGTTTGAAAAGAATTTTAAGGAAAGTTGTAAGAAAGACAATATCCTATATGAAAGATTTATTGATTCAAACAAATTTGGTAATAATGGTGCTAGTAGGTTTACTCCTGAAAATCCTTGTGATGGTTTTATATTCTACAATAATAAACTGATATATGTAGAACTTAAAAGTACAATAACAGGTTCTTTAAGCTATAATGTACCACCAAACATTAAAATAAAAGGGAAACAGTTTGATATAAAACCACACCAAATACAATCATTGTTAGAAAGGGCAGAATATAGCAATGTGTATTGTGGATTGATAGTAGATTTTGCCGATAGACAAACAAAGACAAAAATTATCAAAGGTGGTACATATTACATAGGTGTGAACGACTTCTTTAATTATACTTTTGAAAGTGGAAAACATTCTTTAAATATAGATGATGCCAAATCAATAGGGATAGAAATACCACGTTCATTAAAAAAAGTAAATTACACATATAATATAGAAGATTTTCTTAAAAAAATTTAATATGGTATTACGTTGATGCTTGAAAAAGTCTTGTATATTGAATATAATTTTCTTTATACAAGATTTTTGTTTAAGGAGGAATAAGTAAAATGGGTAAAGATTTACAAGGTAATGAGTTAGGAAAAGGAATAATACAACGTAAAAATGGTATCTACGAATTAAGACACATAAACAAATCAGGAAAACGAATAAGCACAACAGCAAAAGACATTAAAACTTTAATGGAAAAATATGCTATGTTTATATTGGAAGAAGAAAAGTGCGTAAATCAAAGTCCATACACTTTAAATGAATGGTTTTATGAATGGTTAAACATATACAAATCATCAACAAAAGAAGCCACACAAATTATCTACAAGAACATATATGAAAAATTTATACAAAATGTACTAGGGAATAAGAATTTAACAAACATAACTAACAAAGATATACAATCACTTATTAATGAGCTTAGTGATTATAGTTTTGAAACAAAAAACAAGATAAGAATTTTATTGTTAGATATGTATAGTAAGGCAATTACAAACAAATATACAAATGAAAATCCAGCAAAAGGAATAAGAATTATTGGTGACAAGCATAAAAAGGAGATACTGGCATTAACACAAGAACAACAAAGAGTGTTTTTTGATTATGCAAAGGGAACTTTTTATTATAATTTGTATGTTGTTGCAATCAATACAGGCTTAAGAGTGGGAGAACTTGTATGTTTAACAGAAAAAGATTTAGATTTTGAAAGAAAAATCATTCACATAAACAAAGGACTAAAGTATAGTGAAAAGTTAAACGACAGTCAAAAACAATTTTTTATAAGTACTCCAAAGACCGACAGTAGTTATAGAGATATACCTATGACTAGTCTTTGTGAAGTAGCTTTGAAAAAACAACTTGTTCAAAAACAAATAATAAAAAGAAAAGCACCAATCACAAAAAAGCCTAAAAAAGAGTTTGAACAATTTATTTTCACGACAAGATTTAATACACCATTAAATGCACAAGTTTTAAATGATGATATTAAAAGAATGTTAAAAGAAATAAACTACATACAAAATGAGTTAGAACAACTTCCTATTTTTTCAATGCACACGTTTAGACATACTTTTGCTACTAGGTGTTTTGAAGCAAATATACCATTGAAAGCAGTACAAAGTTATTTAGGACACGCAACTTTTTCTATGACTTCTGACCTTTATACAGCTATCTTAAGTGACTTGAAAACAGAACAGATAGATAAATTAGATGGGTTTTTTGAAGATATACATAAGGAAGATGAAGGTGAAAAATGGGTTATATAAATAAGGAAAGTTCTAATGTACCATTTTGAAACGAACAGAATGTAGCAAAATTAAGACTTTTTCTAATAATCTATATACTAATTGGTTGAACTACTATGTATACCAGAACACACCTTATGATCTTGGAAGATAAGGTAATATATAGGTTTAGGGAGTCTTGCGATACAGATTGATTATGCTAAAAATGGTAAAAAATGCTATATTTAGTATTGAAATGGGGATAAATGGTGTATTTGTACTTATTTTGAAATGAGATATGTGTGTAAAAATATGGTTAGAAAGTTCGATTATAATGTATAATAATGTACTTTCTAACCATACTTTTTAAAAAACTTGATTACATTAGTTACACAGTGATTAGATTAGTTATACAGCACTATGAAACCAAAATACAAGAACTGGTTCATCATTAGAATTACTCTTAATAGTATGAGGAGTTCCTTTTGGTGCGATAAAAGCAGTTCCTTCTTCTATTGCAAATTCTTCATCTCCAATGAGTGCCATGCCACTATCTTTTAGAACAAAGAATCCTTCTTGATCATCATGGATACCCGGTTTTTTATATTCAGTATTCTGATAATAAGTAACACCTGCACGACATCCGGCTACACAGCCATTAGCTTCAGAGAGAAGCTCTATACTTTTCTTTCCATCACTATTCTTTAGAAGTTCATTAAGATTATTATAACAAGCCATTATCATATCCTCCAATTATTCTTTTGTATATATAATATATTATCGTCTGCAATAATACAATATCAAGAAATTCATGCAAATTCTTACAAATACCTTAAGATTTCTGTATTCGCTTGAATTGTAATTGATAATATGTTAAACTCTTAGAAGTTTGACATTGTGGTGATATTATTATGTTCATCACAGGCTGTTTATATAGAGAATGATTAAAAAGAGGAGATATGCAAGATGAAAAAGAGAATGTATACAGTAGTATCAGCAGCGTTAACATTAGCTATGCTGTTTGCAGGATGCTCAAATAAGAAGAATACAGATGGGACAACAGGAAGTTCTAATAGTGAAGGAACTAAAACTGAGACAGAAGAATCATCAAAAGATAAAGATAAGGCAGCAGATATAACAGCTCCAGTTATTAATCTGGCAAAGACAGAATATACAATTCCACTTGGAGAAGACGTTAATTTCCTTGATGGAGTTACTGCAACAGATGATACAGATGGAGATATAACATCTAATATAAAAGTAGACCAGTCAGCAGTAGATTTCAATACAGCAGGTGAGTATAATGTTAAATTGTCTGTTGAAGATGCAGCAGGCAACATGGCAGAACAGATAGTAAAACTTACTGTAAAGCCGGCAACTAATGAACAGTTTAATCCACCGGCAACAGAAGTAATCGGTGATTATTCACAGTATTCATCAGAGACAATTCCTTTTGGAGTTGGAAGTAATTACGATCCTGTTACTAACAGACCTACAGGACTTGATTATTATACTAATCTCTATGGCAAATATGCAGCAGACTTTATTATGCCTGATAGTGGTTATGTATATCTTACATTTGATGAAGGCTATGAGAATGGATATACACCAACAATTCTAGATACACTTAAAGAGAAGAATGTTAAAGCAGTATTTTTTGTAACATTACCATTTGCAAAAGAGAATCCTGATCTTATGAGAAGAATTATTAATGAAGGACATATAGTAGGTAATCACTCAGTATCACATCTATCAATGCCAACATTAAGTGTTGATGAACAGGTTAATGAGATAAAAGAAGTTAATGATTATGTTCTTGAGAATTATGGATACCAGATGAAGTTGTTCAGATTCCCAACAGGTGCATTTAGCGAACAGAGTCTTGCTATTGCACAGAGCCTTGGATATCGTTGCGTATTTTGGAGCTTTGCACACAGAGACTGGCTTGTCGATGATCAGCCAGATGTAACAGAATCACTTAATAATGCAGTAACAAAAAGTCATAGTGGAGCGATCTATCTGCTACATGCAGTATCATCTACTAATACTCAGATGTTAGGCGACTTTATTGATCAAGTAAGAGCCAAAGGACTTGAGTTTGGCGATTATGCCAATATACCATATTAATTCATGTATAATTAATAGATATTTTTGGAGATTTATGAAAAGCTTAACAAGCTATTTGTAAAAAGAGAGAATATATCATATAGAGAAACACGTTTTCAAGATGCCAGATATAGATAAAAGCTTTTGAAGACGTGTTTTTAATTGCCTTTTAAAGACAGACTTATGAATAGCATACTCATTAAAAAACTAACAATATGACTAAGAAAAAGACCATATATGTATGCATTGATTCCATATTGTGGAACGAAGAAACTTACAGTTATAAGCCTTATTACAAGTCCTGTTATATTACAAAAGAATACATAACCAGCTTTAGTAAGCCCATTAAGTATGCTATAACTTGCTGTTGAAGTATATATAAAAGGACATATAATACTAAGATTTTCGATAAAAAAACCGCATAATTCGTTGTGGAACAAAAGTAGACCAATTTCTTTGCCAAAAATTTTAAAGATAGCTAAGAAGAATATTCCCATAGCAAAGCAGAAACGTATAGACATAGAAGCTGTTTTTGCGGCAGGATTAATATAATTATCAGAGTTAGTTTTGCCTAATGCTTTTGGCGATGAGTTATCTGAAGCATTGGACATTTTTTTATGTCGGTTATTATTGTATGAAACTGTTGACTGGCTTGATATCTTTGGAAGAAGTAGCGAAGACAGGGAAGTGGTAAAAGTCTGTGGCAGCATAAGAACAGACATTGCCATTCCGCTTAATATACCATATATAGCAAGCGAATTGTCAGAATTAATGCCATATAATTTGAGACTTGTTGGAAGAAGGATAGATTCAAAGCTTCCAAGAAAGCATAGAATGAGACGGTTGCCACTGATTGGAAGAAGGAATCGTATCATGTTTTTATAATGAGATTTTTTAGGCAGTTTGTTTTTAGGTACTATTATTTTTTTGCCAGAGAGAATAAGAATTGTTATTCCAAATATGGCACATATAAGCTCGCTATATAACATGATCTTACCGGCAGTAGTATAATCAGGTATACAATTTGAAGCCAATAGAATGTGTACAAGTAATATAGTTATAAGAATTTTGCTAATCTGTTCGGTTATATTGCATATAGCAGGGAGTAATACTCTCATTTTGCCAAAAGAGTAACCATTAATAATACTGTGAACTATACTAAGTAAAAGGGTAATTGCAATATATTTTAACAGGATGCTGCAACGTGATTCGAATAAAAAGTTAGAAGCGATTATGTCAGAAGCAAAATATAGTATGGCAGCACATATACCAGATAAGATGAGCGATATAGTAAATCCACATATACAATACTGTCTTGAATCATTAGGATTTTCTGATATCATCTTTGACAGTGAAGTCTCGATACAGTGGCAGCACATTATACTTACAAGACCAAATATTGGCATTGCAAGTTGAAATATACCAAAATTCTCAGCCCCTATTGCATTAGATATATAGATTTTGTAAAAAAAGCCAATAATACGGCATAATACAGCTGATAAAGTTAAGAATATAGTTCCTTTAATAACTGATGAATGAAGATTCATAGTAACCTCATAGAATATAGTGGCTACTATTATATGATAGCATATAATGAATTATGACGTGACTAGATGCAATTCTTGACAAACAGATACCATAATGATACCATAAAAAAGCATATCAAAGTGGTATGAATTAGAGAATTTTAATGGAAACCGGAGGTTATATAGGTGGACAGATTAATATATTTAGACAATGCAGCAACAACAAAAGTCAAACCTGAAGTAGTTGATGCAATGTTACCATATTTTACGGAAGAATTTGGCAATCCATCAAGTGTATACAGTTTTGCAGCTAAGAATAAGACTGTTATTGAGAAAGCAAGAGAGATGATAGCAGCTTCAATTAATGCAAAGCCAAAAGAGATATATTTTACAGGCGGTGGCTCAGAGTCTGATAACATGGCGATAAAAGGCATTGCAAGAGCATACAAAGATAAAGGCAGACATATAATTACAAGTAAGATAGAACATCATGCAGTGCTTCATTCACTAAGAGCTTTAGAAAAAGAGGGATATGAAGTGACATATCTTGATGTTGATGAATATGGAGTAGTAAAACTCGATGAGTTAAAAAAAGCAATAAGAGATGATACAATTCTTATAACAATAATGTTTGCTAATAATGAGATAGGAACTATAGAACCTGTAAAAGAGATAGGACAGATTGCTAAAGAACATGGAATTTTATTCCATACAGACGCAGTTCAGGCTTATACACAGGTACCAATTGATGTTAAAGAACTTAATATAGATCTTATGAGTGCAAGCGGACATAAGATAAATGGACCAAAAGGCATTGGATTTATATATATAAAGAGTGGAATTAACATAGAACCGCTTATTGATGGCGGTGCACAGGAGCGTAATAGAAGAGCCGGAACAGAGAATGTCCCTGCAATAGTAGGACTAAAGAAAGCAGCAGAACTTGCTATTGCAAATATGGAAGAGAGAATAGCATACGAGAGTGAATTAAGAGATTATCTTATAAAGAGTATAATGGAGAGAATACCATATACAAGACTTAATGGTGACAGACATAACAGACTTCCTAATAATACTAACTTTTGTTTTCAATTTATTGAAGGCGAGACTTTGCTTATAATGCTTGATATGGAAGGTATATGTGGATCAAGTGGGTCAGCATGTACTTCTGGTTCACTAGATCCATCACATGTACTTAAAGCAATAGGACTTCCGGATGAGATTGCACATGGTTCATTAAGACTTACACTTAGCGAAGAGACAACAAAAGAAGATATAGATTATGTTGTTGACAAGTTGGATAAGATTGTTGCAAGATTAAGACAGATGTCAACTATGTATGCAGATTTTATTGATTCTAAGAAAGATGATGTGCGATAAGCAGATAGAGCGTGTGAATAATCAAAAGGCGATGCACTATAAGTATATAGAGAATATGAATAATCAAACAAATTATATATGGTAATTATAATATAGAAAGTATATACTGAACTATTATATAAGAATTGATATAATGATTACTATATATATGATAGAAAAAGAGGAATAAAATGGAAAAGAAAAAAGTAGTAGTAGGTATGTCTGGTGGTGTTGATTCATCCGTTTGTGCATATCTTTTAAAAGAACAGGGATATGATGTTATTGGAGTTACAATGCAGATATGGCAGGATGATGACAGATGTGATATTAAAGATGATGGAGCATGTTGTGGTCTTAGTGCTGTTAATGATGCAAGAAGAGTTGCAGAACAGATAGGAATTCCTTATTATGTTATGAACTTCAAAAAAGAATTTAAAGACAATGTTATGGACTATTTCGTTGATGAATATATTAATGGAAGAACCCCAAACCCATGTATTGCATGCAACAGATATGTAAAGTGGGAAGCACTTTTAAAGAGAAGTCTAGACATTGGTGCAGATTATATAGCAACAGGTCATTATTCAAGAGTAGAGAAACTTCCTAATGGAAGATATTCTATCAAAAAGAGTATAACAGATGCAAAAGACCAGACGTATGCTTTATATAATCTTACGCAGGAACAATTAAGCCATACGCTTATGCCTGTTGGTTCTTATACAAAAGATCAGATTCGTGAGATTGCACAGAAGATAGGACTTAATGTAGCATCAAAACCTGATAGTCAGGATATATGCTTTGTACCGGATAATGATTATGCAGGATATCTTGAAAAATTCGCAGGTGTAGAGCCAAAAGAAGGAAACTTCGTAACAAAAGATGGTACTGTAATTGGAAGACACAAAGGAATTATTCATTATACAATCGGACAGCGAAAAGGTCTGGGGTTATCAATGGGTCATCCGGTATTTGTTGTTGCAATAAGACCGGAGACTAATGAAGTTGTAATTGGTGAGAATGAAGATCTATTTACAAGAAGAATAGTTGTTAATAACTTTAATTTTATGTCAGTTGACGACATAGATAGTGAAGTAAGGCTTGTAGGCAAGATTAGATATAGTCATAAGGGTGCGCCATGTGTAGTGAAAAAAATAGATAATGGACTTGTTGAATGTATGTTTGATGAGCCACAGAGAGCACCTACACCAGGTCAGGCACTTGTACTATATGATGGTGATTATGTATTTGGTGGAGGCACAATCTTATAATATAAGTTAATATCAGAACTCTTTTATAAAGATTATTTAGTTAGATAATATCTATATCCAATGAATATTGGGAAAATATATAGGTATAAGTAATTATTGGATAATCAATTTATAAAGAGTTCTGATTTTTGCATATAAATGCATATATGATTATTATAAAAGGTAAGAAATGAACATTTAAGACATCTATTGCAATATAAAAAAAACTAGTTTATAATATAATTTACGGGAAAAAGTAATGTTTTAATACAATATTTATAACGGGAGACAAATTTTGAAAGTCGAAGAGAATGTAAAAAAGTATAATAATGTAAAAATGTGGCAGATGGCACTATTTTCACTAAATACTGCTGCAGTTAATGTATATCTTGCATTAATGGTATATATGTCATACTATGCTAATCAGGTTGCTGGTTTTGGAGTTGTTCTTATATCAATGGTCCTCACAGCGATGAAAGTATTTGATGGCATAACAGATCCTATTGCTGGTTTTTTGCTAGATATAACACAAGGAAAGTTTGGCAAGTTCAGACCTTTTATGATAATTGGCAATCTTCTTATGGCAGTTAGTGTAGTTTTGCTTTTTTTTACAACACACAGAATTAATAACAGATTTAGACTTATATACTTTATATTAATATATATGGTATATGTAATCGGTTTTACATGTCAAAGTGTTGTCTGTAAGACAGGACAGACTGTTATGACTAATAATCCTAACCAGCGGCCGGTTACAACTTTTTTTGATTCATTATGTATAATGGCATCTTTTGGAGCAACAGCATTATTTACATCTAATTATCTTATACCAAAATATTCAGATTATGATAATCCGTTGCTTTATAGAGATTTTGCGGTTACAGTTATAGTAGTGTCTTTCATATGCACAATATTAGCTATGATTGGAATTTGGTCAAAAGACAGACCTGGTTTTTATGGAAAAGAGAATAAAGAGACTAATAATGTCAGACCTAAGGATTATATTGAGATAATGAGAAAAAATAAGCCGATTAAGATGCTTATAATAGCAGCATGTACAGACAAGTTTGCAGCTACAGTATATAGTGAAGCCGCTGTGATAGTAATGCTATATGGAATTCTCATGAATAATTATAAGATAGCAGGACTTATAGGAATTGTTACAGCTATTCCAAGTCTTCTTGTTGTATCAACAGGAATTAAGATGGCACAGAAGATTGGACAGAAGAAGACATTTGTATTCTATTCATGGATGTGTATAGTATTTCAGATTTTACTGACATTTGTACTTATGAATGATAGAGTTGGTACAATATCTTTTACAAAATGGAATATAATATCAGTAGTATTTGTTATATTATTTTCAATATCTAATGGAGCAAAATCAGTTAGCAATAATATGGTTGTGCCTATGATTGCCGACTGTTCAGATTATGAGATATATAGAAGCGGAAAATATGTTCCGGGACTTATGGGGGCATTATTCACATTTGTGGACAAATTGTTAGTAACTTTGTAAATTATTGTTAGGAGGTTGTCAAAAAAATGTTAGAGGAGTAACAGCATACGTAAATGCATTTGTTGGTGTAGTTCTTGCAATATCGGGCTATGGACACAGCTTTCCAAAAGTTACAGATCCATGTACGCCACGAATAAGAATTTTGACAATACTATTTTACAGTATAATTCCAATGATTGGGTGGGCATTTTCAATATATGTGATGAAGCATTATGAGTTAGACAGAAAAAAGATGCAGGAAATTCATGAAATTAACAGATAAGGAAGATGGATAATATGGCTTTCGATACAGAATATATAAGACGATTTGCAACAGATGAAGAGATTTATAAAGAAGCGGAGAGAAGAAGTAAGAAAGATACCGGGGTTGTTAATGAGACACGTTCATTTTGGAAGAATGAGATAACAGTACAGTATATAGAAGGAAGCAATAAAGCAAAGCTTACTGTGTCAAAAGATGAGATTATTAAGACAGAATGTAGTTGTGATGAATTTGATGAAAAAGGTATATGTGCTCATTGTGTTCTTGCTGCAATAAAATATCGTGAGAGAAGGAGCATGGCTAATTCTGTTGTATATAGTTCACCTAATGTACGAACTCTTATCAATGAATATGGGAATATGGCTTTAGGCGATGCTTATGGTGAAGTATCTGAGAATAAATACAGTATTGAACCTGAGATAAAAGTTGAAGGTGTTAATATGTATACAGAATTTGTAATACGAACAGATAAGAAGTATCTAATCAAGAATATTAATGCATTTAAAGAGAGCTTTGAACATGGAGAATATGTTGAATATACAAAAGACATAAAATTGTATCATACATATAAATCATTTGATGAAGAAAGTTACAAATTGTTGCAATTTATAATATCAACGATTAATGAATATGCTTTACTATCAAAGAGAGCCAATAAGATTAGTGAAGATATGCGTAATCAGAGACGAATACTTTTATCACCAAAGACATTTGATCTTCTTATTAATTCGGTAGTTACAGATACTGTTAATATAGAGATTAACAAAGTTGAAATTAATTATGAGATAGTGCGTAAGAATCCAAAACTTAATCTTGTGATAGAAGAGATAAGCTCTAATGGAGTTAATATGTACCTTAGAGATAAGATCAAAGTTATAAATGGTGCAGATAATCTATATATTTTTAAAGATAACAAAATGTATGTATGCGATGCTGATTATAGAAGATATATACAGCCACTACTTGGACATCTTGTGTCACCTATATATAATGAATCACAGAAGATAACTATGAATTCAAGAGATATGGGCGAGTTTACAGCAGGGATAATACCTATAATTACAGAATATATGAGCATAGATACAGAACTTGATCTTGATGGATTTAAGCCACCTGAACTAAAATCATACCTGTATATGGATGTAAAAGACAATAGAGTAGTATGTGATACATTTTTTGAATATGACAGTATAAGATATAATCCTTATGACGAGGCTAATATTCCAAAAGTATATCATAACAGACCGGAAGAATATAAGATATTATCTTTTTTAAAGAGATTCTTTAAGAGAGATGAAGATATATTGTATATAGATATGAATGATGATATGATGTTTGAGCTTATAGATACAGGAATAAATGAACTGATGGAATTGTCAACTGTATATGTATCTGATGCATTGAAAAAAGCAAGCATTGTAAAGACACCTAATATATTCATTGGAGTATCTATAAACAGCGGGTTGTTAGAATTAGATCTGGATTTTGATGATATAAAAGATAATGAGATAAAAGATATTCTCTTAAGCTATAAGCAGAAAAAGAAATATCACAGACTTAAAAATGGAGAATTTATAGAATTACTTGACAATGGTATATCAGCACTTGCTGAACTTTCAATGGGACTTAATCTCTCTGAAAAAGAATTGAAAAATAAAAAGATTGAGCTTCCATTATTTAGAACATTGTATGTGGATTCTGTACTTAGAGAAAGCAATAATGTAAAATATAAGCGTGACAAAGAATTCAAAGAGATGGTTAGAAATATTAAAGCTGTTGAAGATGGAACTTACGAACTTCCGGAAGAACTTTCACAGGTATTAAGACCTTATCAGAAGACAGGCTATTTCTGGCTTAAGACTATAAGCGAATATGGTCTTGGAGGAATTCTTGCAGATGATATGGGACTTGGTAAGACTTTGCAGATTATAAGTCTTTTGCTCAGTGAAAAAGGCAGAGGTAATTCAATTATAATTACACCGGCATCGCTTGTATATAATTGGCAAAATGAGATTAACAAATTTGCACCGGAACTTACATCACTTGCGATATCAGGGACAGCTTCAGAGAGAAAAGAACTTCTAAAGACTTATGATAAGTATGATGTGATAATAACATCTTATGATTTGTTAAGACGTGATATTCAGGAATATCAGGAGTTAAGCTTTAGATATGAGATTATAGATGAAGCACAATTTATTAAGAACCATGGAACACAGAGTGCAAGAGCTGTAAAAGCAATACATGCACAGACTAAGTATGCTCTTACAGGAACACCGATAGAGAATAGACTGAGTGAACTTTGGTCGATATTTGATTATTTGATGCCAGGATTTTTATATACTTATCAGAGTTTTAAGAAGAATTTTGAGACACCGGTAATACAATATCATGATGCAGCTGCGCTAAATCAGTTGAAACATCTTATAGCTCCATTTATAATGAGAAGACTTAAGAAAGATGTATTAAAAGATCTTCCACCAAAACAGGAGAATATTGTATACTCTGTGCTTGAAGGAGAACAGAAAAAACTTTATAAAGCAAGTGTTGCAAAACTTATTAAGAAGATTGATTTACAGTCAGAATCAGAATTCAATAGTTCGAAGATGACAGTATTAAGCGAGATAACCAAGCTTCGTCAGATATGCTGCCATCCATCGCTTTTGTATACTGACTATAAAGACAAGTCATCAAAACTTGATACATGCCTTCAACTTGTAGAAGACTGTGTAGCAGGTGGACACAAGATGTTAATATTCTCACAGTTTACATCAATGCTTGAAGTTATAGGTGAGAGACTTAAAGAAGCTGGAATAAGTTATTATTACTTAAGTGGTGCAACAGGTAAAGAACAGAGAATTGCGATGGTATCAGAATTCAATGCTGATGATACACCGGTATTTTTAATCTCATTAAAAGCAGGAGGAACCGGACTTAATCTTACATCAGCAGATATTGTAATACATTATGATCCATGGTGGAATATAGCAGCTCAGAATCAGGCAACAGACCGTGTTCACAGAATAGGACAGAAGAATAAAGTATCTGTATATAAACTCATAGCAAAAGGCACTATAGAAGAGAAGATTGTAAACTTGCAAGAGAAGAAAAAGAATCTTGCTGACAAAGTAATCTCAGAGAATGATGAAAGTCTGACAAGATTCTCAAAAGATGAGATTATAAACATACTTCAGGAAGAATTATCTTAATGTTCTTAATCTTCTTAAGGTAATCTTCAGAAATACTTTATTTTGATTTTAGAGTTTGTCCACAATTTGAACACATTTATATTGCATAATATAAAACGTAGATAGATTTTCTATCTCCCTCCCCTCATATTTTAGGAAAAAGGACCGATCGGCTGGTCCTTTTTCTTATGTCCAAAAATATCATAATATAATATAAAATAATTACATATAATCTTCTTTGAGAGCAGTATAATGTCGATATACAATATGGTTATGTATGTTCTGGTTGATGCGCTAAAGTGTTAACCAGATAAAAATGAAGCAACAATATGTATTATACATATTGATAATGTCGATAGCATTGCATATTTAAGGAGGTTTATGAATCTATGTGGTACGAAGAAGCAGTATTTTATCAGATATATCCTCTTGGATTTTGTGGTGCACCACCAGAGAACGATGGTGTAACTGTTTCAAGAATCAGAAAAGTTATTGACTGGATTCCACACATCAAGAAAACGGGAGCAACTGCAGTATATTTTTCACCGGTTTTTGAAAGTGACAGACATGGTTATGATACACGAGATTATCGAAAAATAGATGTAAGACTTGGAACAAATGCAGACTTTGCAGATGTATGTGCAAAACTGCATGAAAATGGATTTAAAGTAGTAATAGATGGAGTGTTTAATCATGTAGGACGAGGCTTTTTTGGATTTCAAGATGTAATAAAATGCAAAAGAAGTTCAAAATATCTTAATTGGTTCTATATAAACTTCAACGAAAATTCATTTTATAACGATGGTTTTTGGTATGATGGCTGGGAAGGACATTATGAACTTGTTAAACTTAATCTTGATAATCCAGAACTTGTGTCATATCTCCTAGCATGTGTAAAAAGCTGGATAGAACAGTATGATATAGATGGTTTGAGACTTGATGTTGCATATTGTCTTAACAAGGAATTTATGAAAAAACTAAGACAATTTGTAAAACAGATAAAACCTGACTTTTTCCTTGTCGGTGAGATGATACATGGAGATTACAATACTATTGTGAATGAAGATATGTTAGACAGTGCGACTAATTATGAATGTTATAAAGGATTACATTCAAGTTTTAACAGTATGAATATGTTTGAGATTGCACATAGTCTTATGCGACAGTTTGGAGAAGAAAACTGGACACTTTACAAAGGAAAACATCTGCTCAATTTTGTTGACAATCATGATGTAAGCAGAATAGCAAGTGTACTTAAGAATAAGCGACATCTGCTTCTTATATATGGTTTAATGTATGCGATGCCAGGTATTCCATGCATATATTATGGCAGCGAATGGGGAACAGAAGCAGAAAAAAGAAATGATTCAGATCTTCCTTTAAGACCAAGTTTTGAAAAACCGATTGAGAATAATTTAACAAAGTATATTGAACGCTTTAGCAAGATACATTCAAGGACAAAAGCATTATGTTATGGTGATTTCAAATCATTAGAGTTAACCAATCATCAATTTGTCTTTTCAAGAAAATGCGATGACCAGGAGATAGTAGTAGCAATTAATGCAGGCGAGAATCCGTTCTATGTTGATAAAGGCCTGCATGGACGAGAAAAGATGACAGATCTTATAACAGGACAGAAATATGACTGTAATAATGGAATGGAATTAAAACCATATTCAGTGCTTTATCTTATGTAATATATAGAAGGTATAATTATAATATGCTGTAAGAGTATAAGTATAATCTGCTGTAGGTGTATAAGAATGATATACTGTAAGTATAGAACACTATAGATATATAAGAATGATATGTTGTAAGCGTGTAAGCATAACATATTGTAGGAATATAAGAATGATATGTTGCAAGCATATAAGAATAATATGCTGTAAGTATATAAGAATATAAGAATATAAGTGTATAGAACAGTAATAAAATATAGTTACATGATATATGGTTATAAATGTGTGGCGACTCCTCATAGCAAGTCTATGGAGGGTCGCTGCTTTTTTTAGATTCTTTGTCAAGAGTGGAGGTAAAATTCATTATATAAACTTGACTTTTAATATAGGAAAAAATATAATCTATGTTAGCATTATAACAGAGTAGAATATATATTTCTACAAATTTGCAAGGCTCCTCCCACCTGAAAAGTGAAGTGAGAGGAGCTTATGACAAACGAAAGGATTTTAATTATAAAAGGTATATATAATGAAAACAGTTATAAGATTTATAAAAAAAGAAACAGTATTTATAATAGCAGCCATACTAGCAGTAATATCATCATTTTGGGTAAGACCATCAATGAAATATATAGAATATATTGATTATAGAACACTTATGATATTGTGGTCACTTATGATAGTAGTACAAGGATATAGAGAAGCAGGTGTATTTGAAAAGCTTGTTGGAAGTCTTGTAAAGAAGATGTCAGATACAAGAACTATGGCTTTATTACTTATGTGTGGCTGCTTTTTTTCAAGTATGTTCATAACCAATGATGTCGCACTTTTGACATTCATACCATTTGCCATAATATTGTTAAAAGAGACAAATATGGAAGAGATTATGATACCTATTGTTGTATTTCTTACAATAGCAGCAAATCTTGGAAGTATGGTAACGCCTATTGGCAATCCACAAAACCTTTATCTGTATACAAAGTCAGGAATGAGTATAGCACATTTTGAAAAGATAATGTTCCCTTATGGGGCGATCTCATTTATAATGCTTGTAATAACTATATGCTTGTTCATTAAAAAAAGAGCGATAACATCAATAGTAAATAATGATGTAACCATTGATAAAAAGGAAATACTTATTAATACAGTTTTGTTTATTGTCAGTCTTATGTGCGTTGTAAGAATAATTGATTACAGAATATCTTTTGCAATAGTACTTATAGTAGTTATAGTTACTAATAGAGCAATAATAAAAAAAGCTGATTATGGACTATTACTCACATTTGTTGCATTTTTTATATTTGTAGGTAATATGAAGAATTTGGAAATAGTACGCAATATGCTTAATAATATCACATCTAAACGTGAAATTATGGTATCAGTAATCTTAAGCCAGGCAATTAGCAATGTTCCGGCAGCAATTCTATTATCGAATTTTACAGACAATATAACAAAACTTATAATAGGAACTAATCTTGGTGGACTTGGAACAATCATTGCATCTATGGCGAGCCTTATATCATATAAGTTCGTAAGTAACGAAAAAAGTGTGAAAAAAGCAAAATATCTTTTGAACTTTACAGCATTTAACGTGCTGTTTTTAATTGTATTGTTACTAAGTTTATCATTTACTTTGAGT
>SAMEA104315435__coassemble_705_pt1 | contig 21813 bp, 15 predicted proteins | sample SAMEA104315435__metabat2_low_PE_020 | metagenome-assembled genome bin SAMEA104315435 (sample SAMEA104315435) | gut metagenome | biome: Monkey gut; feature: monkey-associated habitat; material: faeces | place: China | collected 2013
TAATTGTTCATGTAAATAATATCTGTATCCATTACTTGAAGTATGATGTGAGTGAAGTTTTCAATTCTTATCCCAATTTCGTAATGTTTGTGCTGATACTCCTAAAATTTTTGAAAATTCATTGATAGAATAATATTTGCTCATAATAAATCTCCTTATAATGGTTATACTTTGTTCCATCAACAAAAGTTATAAAGGTCAACAGTTTGATATAGTTTTTTATAAGTTATATCAAACTGTTGATATCTCCTATTAACCATAACCATAGTTATAAAAAGCACACTTTTTCGCTTTTCAAATTAACTACAAGTCACATAATTATATTTATCTAAAAAAGAGATTACTGCACATAATCTCTTCAAATCACTATTCATATTAACATTTTTTTTCTGATTTATCAACACTATTCTAAGAAAAATAACAGACTCCACTCTATTAAGAAGTCTGTTATCTATCATATTATTTTATATTATTGCCTATGTATATTAATAATCACTCAGAAAAAACTGCTATGTAAATGTTAATTGCCAAGTGTTGCTACCATAACTGCCTTTATTGTATGCATTCTGTTCTCTGCTTCATCAAATACTACTGATTTGGCACTTTCAAAGACTTCTTCGGTTACTTCTTTGCCTTTTACAGCTGGAAGACAATGCATGAATATTGTTGTATCTTTGCCAGTCTTATCCATCATATCTTTATTAACCTGATATGGTGATAAAAGTGCAATTCTCTCAGCTGCTTTATCTTCCTCACCCATTGAGCACCATACATCTGTATATATTGCATCTGCACCTTTTACAGCATCAACTGAATCTGATATTGTAATCGTACTTCCAGATTCTGCTGCATAAGCTTTACATAATTGTACAAGTTCTTCGCCTGGCCACAATTCCTTAGGTGCTATAATTGTAAAATTAACACCAAGCTTGCTTGTTCCAATCATAAGACTGTTAGCCATATTATTACGTCCATCACCAACATATACAAAATTAAGACCTTTTAATGTTCCAAAATGTTCCTTAAGTGTAAGCATATCTGCAAGAATCTGTGTTGGATGATATTCATCTGTTAATCCGTTCCATACCGGCACTCCACTATATTTGGCAAGTTTCTCAACTGTATCCTGCTTAAAACCTCTGAATTCAATTCCATCAAACATTCTTCCAAGAACTCTTGCTGTATCTTCAACACTCTCTTTATGGCCAAGCTGGATGTCATTAGTTCCAAGATATTCTGGATGACCTCCTTCATCAACGCAACCAATTGTAAATGAACATCTTGTTCTTGTTGATGGTTTTTCAAATATAAGTGCTATATTTTTGCCTTTAAGGCTTTCGCCTGTTATTCCTTTTTTCTTCTTGGCTTTAAGATCTGCTGCCAAATCAATAAGATACTCAATCTCAAGTGGTGTAAAATCTTTAAGTGTTAAAAAACTGCGTCCTTTTAAATTCATAATATCTGCCTCCAATTCATATTCTCACTGTATTCTATTAATATTTATAAGCTCCTTTTAATATTTATACATTATCATATATTTTTATACATGTCAACCACTAATAAGATTTTAAATGTGATACAAGACTCTTCTTATATTTATGCACTGATAATATATTTTCTTTGCATACTATATACCTAGTACATATATAATCAGCGATAGTAATATAAGACTTAATCTTCCATATATCAAAAGCCCAGAAAGTTTATGCATATAAATACATAACTTTCTAGGCTTTTACTTATCATCTTATTCTATTATTGTGCGTCTTTTGCTATTTCAACTACTGATTTTGCAAGTCCTGCCATTGACTGAATCTCTGAAGGAATTATAATCTTAGTTGCTTTTCCATCTGCTGCTTTTGCAAATGCTTCAAGGCTCTTAAGTCTTAATACTGATTCATCTGCTCCTGCTTCTTTTATAAATCTGATACCATCAGCATTAGCCTGCTGCACTTTTAAAATAGCCTGTGCCTGACCTTCTGCTTCACGAATCATTGCTTCCTTACGAGCTTCTGCTCTAAGGATTGCTGCCTGTTTCTCTGCTTCAGCATCAAGAATTGCTGATTCTTTTTTACCTTCTGCAACAAGGATTGTTGACTTCTTCTCACCTTCTGCTCTAAGGATTGCTTCTCGTCTTTCACGTTCAGCTTTCATCTGTTTCTCCATTGAGTCCTGAATTGCTGCCGGTGGAATAATATTCTTAAGTTCTACTCTGTTAACTTTAATTCCCCATGGGTCAGTTGCTGAATCAAGTGATGCTCTCATCTTGGCATTAATTATCTCTCTTGATGTAAGAGTCTGGTCAAGTTCAAGATCACCGATGATATTTCTTAAAGTTGTTGCTGTAAGGTTCTCAATAGCCATAATTGGATTATCTACACCATAAGCATATAACTTTGGATCTGTTATCTGATAAAATACTACTGTATCAATTCTCATTGTTACGTTATCTTTAGTGATAACCGGCTGTGGAGCAAAATCTACTACCTGCTCTTTTAATATAACTTTTTTAGCCACTTTATCGATAAATGGCATCTTAATATGAACACCTACGTTCCATGTGTCCTTATAACCGCCGAGTCTCTCAAGAACTCTTGCCTGTGCCTGTGGAACTACCTGGATACATGATGCAAAAATCACAAGTAATACTATTACAAGAACGATTCCTGCTATTGTACCAACATTTGCTTCTAGTAATGCTGCTAACATAATTATATTCCTCCTTGGATATTAGATATTGGCTGTACAATCAGTTTTACACCTTCAATTCTAACTACTGTAACGATTGTATTAACCGGTATTACCATGCTCTCATTTTCTGCTCTTGCAGTCCATTCAAGTCCTTCGATTATAGCTGCCCCTGTATTATTAATATTACTTATCGGTTCTATAACCTTTGCATGTTTTCCTACAAGACTTTCTGTATTAGTCTTTACATTCTTCCTGTTTATGTATTTGATTGCAAATGGTCGTGTACAGATAAGAAGTACAAATGAGACTACTAGGAATACTCTGATCTGTGTTAATACCGCTATATCAAATAACGAAAGCACAAATCCTACAAGTGCTCCACCTGCAAACCATATCGTAGTCAAAGCAAGTGTCTGTATCTCAAACAGTACAAGTACAACAAATACTATAAGCCAGATTATTGTAGGCATAAACATACCCCCTTCCTGGTTTTAAAGCTTAAAACTTATTTTATTAAAGTTTCATATCTATTTTACATTATTTAATTTTAGTATACAAGAGTTAATATGACATTTTAACATTTTCAAAAGTGCACATTATACTATTTTAGCTATAAAAAAGACGGTTGCTTAAGCAACCGCCTTATATTACGAAGCCCGCCCTATTGGCTTCTGCAAATTCATAACATTATCTACGATAGAAACAATGATTACCAATAATCATATATTCTGAGTAGTTATCTGTATTAGCTTTCCATAAGGATATAAAGTTAGTATATCCACCTGCATTATTGATTCCTGCTAAAGCATCATTAGCTGCCTGATAGCATTCACCATTAGCTGGTCCACTTGCTAATATATTAGCTAACTTACCTGTGTTAGCTCCTGTAAACTGTCCACTCTGATATATTACACCACTTATTGAGTTAGGGTAATATGAGCTATTTACTCTGTTTAATACAACACTTGCAACTGCGAGTTTACCTTCATAGGATTCACCCTGTGCTTCCATTGATACCAGACATGCTAATAAGTATGCATCATCATATGATGCTTCTGTTGCTGCTGTCTGTGTTGTTGTTGGTGTTGTCTGATTAGATGATGACTGGCTTGATGAAGATGCCTCTGCCTTCTTGGCAGCTTTTTCTTTTTCTGCCTTCTCTGCTGCTGCTTTTGCCTCAGCTTCCTGGCGTTCTTTTTCTGCCTGTCTTGCTTCTTCTTCAGCTTTTCTTGCTATCTCTGCAAGTTCATCTTCTCTTGATAATGCCTGGCCAAGTGTAAGTTCAACTGATACGAATTCAGCTGATACCCAGCCTACAACATCTGATGAATATAATATCTGATACCATCCATCAATCTGTCCAACAACTGTAAACTGCTGTCCGAGTGCTGCTAAATCAATTATATCTGATTCTGTATTAGCTTCACTACGAATTCTTAATGTATCTGTTGTTACTGTAGCAATTCTCTGTCCGACCTGGTTAGCAAGCGCCTCTGCTGCTGCACCTGTCTCAAAATATCCATTGCATACATAACCTGTTACGGAACCTGATGTAACAAGTGTCCATCCATCAGCATAACCAACTATATCGGCTGCTGAACCGGCGAATAACTTACCAACTATTGCTGCATCTGTTGTTGGTTCTGCTCTCATTGTGAGATAGTCATCAACGTTAACAACAATCTTGCCATCAAATGGTGATGCTGCCGGCTGCTCCTTATTTTCTTCAGTTTCCTTTGCAGACTTTTGTGATTCGTCTTCAGCGGCAACAGTGTTATCTTCATCTTCCATTGCTGTAACTGCTGAATTATCACTCGCTGCTATTGATATTCCACTGCCTGAAACATCAACTACGGCTAAATCAAGAAGATCTACTATATTATTACTAAATACCGTCAATTCTTCATGTCCTTCAGTGACAGTCATAGTAGTATCTATATCGAATACGTTTGTGAATGCTGTCTGTGTTAATGCTATTATAGCCACAAGCACGTAAGCGATAGCCTTTCTACTTTTCGACTCCATATTTTACCTCCTAAACAATTATTACCAATCTGTTATAATTGTTACGAATTTGTTACGGTTGCTATTGTACCAAAATATGTTTTCTTTGTCAACCCCAAAGAAACTCTATCACTAAATCAAGTTTTTTCGCATATTGAATTGTGTTAATTTATTAAAAAACTTTTAAAATTTACTTACGTCTCTGTCTATTGACTTCATACATTAAAATTGATGCGGCTATTGCTGCATTTAAAGATTCAACTTTTCCCTCCATAGGTATCAGAATATAGCTATCAGCCATATCTGCTGTTCTATCTGTAAGTCCATTACCTTCATTTCCGATCAAGAAACCAATTGATTCTTTGTAGTTTACTTCATCATAATTTTTTTCACCTTTAAGATGAGCTGCATACAATTTTACTTTTTTTTCTTTCAAATAATTTATACTTTTTTCTAAATTATCTGTATATAAAAATGGAATTCTGAAAATTGAACCCATGGTTGATCTTATTGTCTTTGGGTTATATATATCAACAGTATTTTTTGACATAAGTACACCTGTTATTCCTGCACCTTCACCACATCTTATTATTGTACCCAGATTGCCTGGATCCTGGATTCCTTCGCTTATAATTATATGTGCCGGTCTATCTTTTGGAAGTATATCATCTATTGTATAATGCTTCTGTTTTACAACTGCCATAATTCCCTGTGGTGTAAGTGTTCCACTCATCTGTTCAAACACTTTATTATCCACTATTTCGTATGAACATTCGCAATTATTCAGATATTCACGATTGTTCTCGTAAAAGTCAGACGATACAAAGCCTTCAACATAGTCATTTTTATCTATTTCTCTAAACATTCTTATTCCTTCAACAATAAAAACATCCTGTTCTTTTCTCGCTTTTGCCGAAGTCATAAGTTTCATTACATTTTTTATCTTCTGGTTCTTAATACTTGTGATCATTTTTGCTATTTACCTTTCTTATCTATATACTTTGCTTATTGTATACTTTACGTATTACATGCTTTACTTATTGTATACTTTGCTTATTACATATTTTGCGTATTACATATTGTACATACTAGACCCACTAGTGTTAATGCTTCCGTATTTTTTTGCATCGTCTATGTATTTTATCACGTTATCTATTGTAAATCTACTATGTTTATAGTAGTTTTAGATTTCCAATCAATTATCAACTATTATTCCTTATACTATTTTTAATTGATTGTATAACTCTCTATATTTCCATAAAATATACTTTTGATTATAATTGGATTAAGATTATTATAATCAGACCATCTTCCTGCTTTTGTCAATGTTGTGCTAAACTACCCGCTACCTAAAGGTAGTGAGCGGAGCCTATGACAAACGAAAGGATTTTATATATAAAAATAGCTAAAAACAAAGAGCATATTGTCAAATTTCTAAAAGATATGCAAAAAAATAGACAGTAAAATATATATATTAAAAATAGGAGTAATCCTCTTACACGATTACTCCTATCTCTTAACTTTTTAACTCATAAAGTGAATTGTTATATATTAACATTCTCTATTAATAAAGCTAATTGTTATATATTAACATTCTCTATTAATAAATCTAATTATTATATATTAACATTCTCTACTAATAAAGCTAATTGTTATATATTAACAGCTTCTACTAATAAAGCCAATTGTTATATATTACATTTTCTACTTACAAAGCTAATTGATATATATTCATATTCACTACTTGCAAAGTATTTTCCATATATCGAGTATTATATCTCTTGTCACTATCTTGCAAGATTCTTGCTGATTGTATACTGATATTCATCAATATCTTTCTTCATTGCAAGTGCTTCATCAATATCGAAGTCTACGAACTTACCATTCTTGTAAGCAACTACTCTATTTGACTTACCTTCTCTAAGAAGATCTACTGCATAAGCTCCCATGATTGATGCATATACTCTATCTTTACATGTTGGGCTTCCACCTCTTTGCATATGTCCAAGTATTGTAGCTCTTGTCTCAATTCCTGTTGCAGCTTCAATTCTCTTTGCCATGCTTGTTGAATGACCAATACCTTCTGCATTGATAATAATATGATGTTTTTTACCTTTCTTTCTATTCTGAATGATATTATTGATAAGCTTCTGCTCATCATTATCATATCTCTCAGGAAGAAGAATATCTTCTGCACCATTAGCGATACCACACCATAAAGCGATATATCCGGCATTTCTTCCCATTACTTCTATAATACTACATCTTTCGTGTGATGTTGAAGTATCTCTAACTTTGTCAATTGCTTCCATAGCTGTGTTAACGGCAGTATCAAAACCAATTGTATAATCTGTACATGCAATATCAAGGTCAATTGTACCTGGAAGACCAATTGTATTAATTCCAAGAGCTGCTAACTTCTGTGCACCCTGGAAAGAACCATCACCACCAATTACAACAAGTCCTTCTATTCCATGTTTTTTACATATATCAGCACCTTTTTTCTGACCTTCAGGTGTTCTGAATTCTGCACATCTTGCTGTATAAAGTATTGTACCACCTTTTTGAATAGTATCTGATACACTACGTGCATCCATATCTATGATCTCTTCATTAAGGAGTCCCTGGTATCCTTTCATTATACCTTTTACTTTTAAGCCATGTGCGATTGCATTTCTGACTACTGCTCTTGTTGCAGCATTCATTCCTGGTGCATCACCACCACTTGTTAAGATACCTATAGTTTTAATTTCCTTTGCCATAACGTTACCTCCAACATAACTTGTAGAATTTGTCTTTTTTTTCACATACACTTATTTTAATGCATTTTAACATCTTTTTCAATAGTCTTTTCGATAAGTTTGACATTTTTTTCACCAAATATATTCGATAGTTTTTCGATAATTATTGGTGTTGCCATAAAGTTTTTGCTTATTGGATATTTTTTCTTTGCTTTTTCTGTATTCAAATAAATTACGATCGAATCATTGCCATCTGATTCACGAATTATTTCGTCGATTTTATCGCATTTATCCATATATTCTTGTTTATTTTCAAAGCGAATCCAACATTCTCTTGGTACTTTTTCGAATGGGATAATTTTTTCACATATTACTCTTCCCATATCTTCATCACCAATAGATACTCTTCCACATATAAAAACTTTACTGTCTTCTATAAGAAGCTTTGAATTAATTTCGTAATCTTTTGGAAAAATAATAACTTCCATTGTACCATAAAGATCTTCTATAGTTACAAATGCCATCATCTTACCACTTTTTGTAGTTTTGACTTTTTTACCTGTTATCATTCCACCAATAACTGCATAACTTTTATCGACAACTTTTGCTATACCTGTATCCTCATCTATTACAAAATCTTTTGTATATGCTGTTACATTTTTCTCAATAAGACCTGCATATTCTTCTAACGGATGTCCGCTTACATATACACCAAGCACTTCCTTTTCAAATGAAAGTATCTCTGACTTGCTATATTCTGACACATTAGGCAGTTTTATCTCAAAATCCTGCTTTGTCTCTTCATCTGCTATATCAAATAATGACATCTGACCTGCAAAGTTTTTCTTACGATTGCTTGCTATATTATCCATTATTCCTGAATATACCATCATCATTTGTCGTCTGTTAGCATTAAAACTGTCAAATGCTCCTGCTTTTATAAAGCTCTCCATTGTTCGCTTATTAACTTCTTTACCACTCATTCTCTCTATAAAGTCATTAATATCTTTGAATCTTCCTCTATCATTGCGTTCATGTACTATAGCTTCTATTACAGGTCTGCCAAGATTCTTAATTGCAGATAGTCCATATCTTATTCCACCATTATCTACAGAGAATTCACTTTCTCCTTCATTAATATCCGGCGGAAGTATTGATATTCCCATACTCCTGCATGTCATTATATATTCTGATACTTTTGATGCATTATCAAGCACTGATGTCATTAATGCTGCCATGAATTCCACAGGATAATGATATTTTAAATATGCTGTCTGATATGATACAACTGCATATCCTGCCGCATGTGACTTATTAAACGCATATTTTGCAAAGTCTATCATCTCATCATATATCTTATTGGCTGTTTTCTCATCTATTCCACTGCTTATACATCCTGGAACATTCTCTTCCTCATTACCATATACAAAGTTCTGTCTCTCTTTCTCCATAACAGCACTTTTCTTCTTCGCCATTGCTCTTCGTACAAGATCGCTTCGACCAAGTGTATATCCTGCAAGATCTCGTACTATCTGCATTACCTGCTCCTGATATACAATACATCCATGTGTTGGCTTTAATATTGGCTCTAATTGTGGACAGTCATATACTATACTGTCAGGATCTTTCTTACCTTTTAGATATTGTGGGATAAAATCCATAGGACCCGGCCTATATAGCGATATTCCGGCTATTACATCTTCAAGATTATGTGGCTTTAATTCTTTCATGAAGTTCTTCATACCCTGACTTTCAAGCTGGAATACACCTTCTGTCTTGCCACTTCCAATAAGTTCAAATACTTTTTCATCATCATAATCTATATTATCTATTGAAAAATCTTTAGAATCTTCTCTTTTATTAATAAGTTTCTGTGCATCCTGAATTACTGTAAGTGTTCTAAGTCCAAGGAAATCCATCTTAAGAAGTCCAAGCTCTTCAAGTTCTGTCATTACATATTGTGTTGTAACTGATCCATCTGATGATCTTGATAATGGAACATATTCATCTACTGATTTCTGACTTATTACTACACCTGCTGCATGCATTGATGTATGTCTTGGAAGCCCTTCAAGTCTCATTGACATATCAATAAGATATTTTACCTGTTCATCACTCTCATATAGTCCTCTAAGTTCAGGATTAATCTTTAATGCCTTTTCTATTGTCATTCCAAGTTCAAATGGTATCATCTTTGCTATAGAATCTCTCAAACTATATGGAAAATCAAGTGCTCGTCCAACATCTCTTATAACACCTTTTGCTGCCATTGTACCAAATGTTACAATCTGTACAACTCTGTCTTTACCATATTTTTCAACAACATAATCTATTACTCTTTGTCTGTTGACATAACAAAAGTCAACGTCAATATCGGGCATAGATACTCGTTCCGGATTAAGGAATCGTTCAAAGATTAAGCTGTATCTTATAGGATCTATATTAGTTATCTCAAGACAATATGATACTATACTTCCTGCTGCTGAACCTCGTCCCGGACCTACCATTATATTATGTTCTTTAGCAAAATTAATAAAATCCCATACTATCAAAAAGTAATCAACATATCCCATTGTCTTAATCGTATCAAGTTCATACTTAAGTCTTTCTCTAAGTTCTAATGGTTCATCCGGATATCTCTTTTTAAATCCTTTATCACATAGATAATTAAGATATGTCCATGAATCATAACCTTCTGGCACTTCATATTTAGGAAGTTTTGTAACACCAAATTCAATATTTACATTACACCTATCCGCTATGTCATGTGTATTCTTTAAAGCTTCCTTTGCATAAGGAAAAAGACTTTCCATCTCTTCAGGTGATTTTAGATAATATTGCCCACCTTCATATCTCATTCTGTCTTCATCTGCAACAGTCTTACCTGTCTGAATACACAATAATATATCATGTGCCTGTGCATCATCTGCAAAAGTATAATGAACATCATTAGTTACTACAAGTTTTATTCCTGTCTCTTTGCTGAGTCTTAAAAGTTGTTGATTAACAAGCTTCTGATCTGGTATTCCATGATCCTGCATCTCGAGAAAATAGTTACCCTCGCCAAATATCTCCTGATATTTAAGTGCAGCTTTCATGCCTTCTTCATACATACCTCTTGCAAGATATCTTTGCACTTCACCTGCAAGACATGCACTAAGGCAGATAATACCTTCACTATATTGTCTTAATACTTCATAATCAACTCGTGGCTTGTAATAGAAGCCATCTATAAATCCCTTGGATACGATTTTCATAAGATTGCTATATCCTGTATCATTCTCTGCGAGAAGAACAAGATGATAATATCTGTCATCTCCATGTGACACTTCTTTATCAAATCTTGAACCAGGTGCAACATATACTTCACATCCAATTATTGGTTTTATGCCTTCTTCTTTAGCTGCTTTATAAAACTCAATTACACCATACATTACACCATGATCAGTAATCGCAAGACTATCCATCCCAAGTTCTTTTGCACGTTTTACTATCTCTTTTATCTTGCTTGAACCATCTAACAGACTATACTCTGTATGAACATGCAAATGTGTAAATTCCATTTCTACCTCCTTATATTATTTTTTCAATCTTCTATTAGTCCCTGTCTCTTAATGTATCTGCAAGATCACTAAGTTTTCTAAGCCTGTGATTAACTCCAGATTTACCTACAGGCGGATCTAAAAGTTCGCCAAGTTCTTTAAGTGTTGCATCAGGATTATCAAGCCTGACTTTTGCTATCTCAGCAAGATTCTCATTGATATTATCAAATCCAATCTTTTCACTCACTATTTTTATATCTTCTAACTGTTTTACAGCTGCCGAAACTGTCTTATTGATATTCGCTGTTTCGCAATTAACTTTTCTATTAACACTATTACGCATCTCTTTAAGTATTCTTATATTCTCTAGTTTCATAAGTGCTACATGTGCTTCCATTACATTGAGTAAGTCTACTATCTGTGCACCTTCTTTTACATATACAATATAATGTTTCTTACGCTTAACTATCTTAGAATCTATATCAAATGTATTAATTATGCCCTGTAACTGTCTCGCTTTATCCTCCGTAGGACATACTATCTCAAAATGATAGAATTTCTCTGGATCACTTATCGAGCCTGTAGCAAGGAATGCTCCTCTTATAAAAGCTCTCTTACAGCATGTATTGTGAATAATAATATTATTAACAAGTGACATCTCCTCACCAATCTCCATATCTTCATCCATAAGATGTGTTGTATGAAGAATCTTTAGTGCATCATCATTATTCTTAATAGTAATTGTATATGTAATACTTTTCTTAAGATAAGTATTTCTTTTTATTGAAATCTCTGTATTAATATTGAAAGTCTTCTTAATTAAAAGGAAAAATTTTCTCGCAACAGCAACATTTTCTGTATGCACTCTTATCATATATTTATCATCTTTTGATATATGAACATTACCACACAAACTTATTATGGCCGCTATTTCTGCTATCTGACAATGCCTGCCACTATTAATAACCCTAGACATCTCGTCTTTTGCTTCACTTGAGAACGACATCTAAACACCTCATAACTACTTTTTTCTTAATGAATCTTTTAATATATCCCTGTGCTCAACTTTTAATCCATAATCTTTATCACTTAGCTGTCTGTATAACTCGTTCGCCAGGGTAACTGAACGATGTTTTCCACCAGTACATCCAATACTTATAACCAACCTGTTCTTTCCTTCAGCTATATAATTAGGTATAAGGAAATTAACCATATCTGTAAGTTTATTAAGGAATTCATGTGCCGCATCAAATCCCATTACATAATCCTGAATGGCTTTATCATTACCAGTAAGAGCCTTTAATTCAGGGATATAGTACGGATTTGGTAAAAATCGTACATCAAATACAAGATCCGAATCACTCGGTATTCCATACTTAAATCCAAATGAAAGTATTGTAACATACAGACTGTTAAACTGTTCATTATTAACAAATATCTTCTCTATCTCTATCTTGAGTTCTCTTGTAAGAAGCTGACTTGTATCAAGAATATAGTCTGCCTGTTTCTTTAAGAATTCAAGTTTTTTTCTTTCTTCACTTATTCCTTTATCTACTCTGTCTGCTCCTGCAAGTGGATGTGCACGCCTTGTTTCTTTGTATCTCTTAACAAGTACTTCATCTGTTGCCTCAAGAAACAGTATCTCACATGGGAAACTTTTTGCTTTAAACTGTTCTAGTACTGACTCCAATTCTGGAAGAGATTCTCCACTTCTTATATCAACTCCAACTGCTACCTTAGTTATATCTGACTGCTGTGTATTTGCAAGGTCTGCAAACTTAGTTATAAGTGCAATTGGCATATTATCAACACAATAATATCCTGCATCTTCCAAAAATTTTAATGTGGTACTCTTTCCAGCACCTGACATTCCAGTAATTATCACAAATCTCATGTTCTGTTCCTCCTTATGAGTATACAGCACAGCATCTTATCTTTTAATTTATATAAGACATATCTACTGTCATATATAATAGTCAATAAGATGCTGCGCTGTCATATATTATATCAGTTTTTTAACTTCAAGTTCTAATTCTATGCCAAACTGATTCTTAACTTCTTCTTTTACATGGTCTGTAAGTTTTATCACATCTTCACATGTTGCATCGCCTTTGTTAATTACAAATCCACAATGCTTATCCGATACCATAGCTCCACCTGATGTATATCCTCTAAGACCTGCATCCATTATCAGTTTTCCTGCAAAATTATCTTTCGGTCTTTTAAATGTACTTCCTGCACTTGGATATTCAAGCGGCTGTTTATCTCTTCTTCTAAAAGCAAGATCGTCTATAACTGCCTTTATCTTGTCAGGTTCTCCAGGCTTAAGCTGTATCTTGCCTTCAAGAACTATATAATCTTTCTTAGCTATTATACTTGTTCTATATCCAAGTTCTAGTTCATCAGCTTTAAGTGTAAGTAGTTCACCTTCTTTTGTAAGTACTGTAACTTCACTTAATACATCTTTCATCTCTCCGCCATAAGCACCTGCGTTCATCACAACAGCACCACCAAGTGTTCCCGGAATTCCTGTTGCAAATTCGAAGCCTGTTAAACTGTTCTTTAATGCTGTATATCCAATCTTTCCAAGAAGTGCACCTGCTGATGCTGTTATTGTATTACCTTCTACTGTAATGTCTGAAAAGTTATTAAAAAGATTAATAATAACTCCTCTGTACCCGTCATCAGATACTAAAAGATTACTTCCGTTACCGACAACATAATATGGTACTTTGTTCTCCTTAACTACTTCTATAATCTGTCTAATTTCTTCAATACTTCTAGGTTTTACAAATATATCGCATGGACCACCAATTCTAAAAGTTGTATGCTTCTTCATTGGTTCATTTTGTAAAACATTCTGTTCGCCTGATATGTCTACAAGCTGTTCTATTAATTTTCCCATAAATTCCTCACTATAATCAGTTACTATAATACAAGCTTTGCTGCGCCATATATTCCAGCATCATTACCAAGTTTTGCAAGTTCGAATTTTGCTTCACGGCAGGCTGGAAATGCTTTTTCTACATATTTCTTCTGAATATTTTCTGTAAGTATCTCACCAGCTTTTGATACTCCACCACCGATTACAAATACTTCAGGATCTACTACACATGCAATATGAGCTGATGCTATTCCAAGGTATGTACATAATCTGTCTACTGCTTCGCATGCCAGTTTATCACCTTTTTTAGCTTCATCAAATATATTCTTTGCTGATATATTTTCCATATTTTTTAATGATGATGGTTCATCTGTACTTGCAAGAATCTTCTTTGCTTCTTTTACAATACCTGTTGCAGATGCTACCTGTTCAAGACATCCTTTTTTACCACATCCACATGTCTCTGTCTCATCATATACTACTGGCATATGTCCAATCTCACCTGCTGCTCCATTAACTCCGGTTAAAATATTCTCATTAAGAATAATTCCACCACCAACTCCTGTTCCAAGAGTTATCATAACAAGGTTTTTGTAGCCTTTTCCACCACCTTGCCACATCTCCCCAAGTGCAGCAACATTAGCATCATTACCTGCCTTTATATTAAAGCCTGTCTTTTCATGTAATATCTGTGATATATTAATTATTCCCCATCCAAGATTAACGCATTTTAATACTGTGCCATCTTCTTTTACAGGTCCTGGTACACCAATTCCTATACCACTTACATTACTTCTGTCAATATTTTTCTCCTGTATTTTGTTATTGATGCTAAGAGTTATATCATCTGGAATATGACTTCCATTATCTTCTTTTCTTGTAACTATCTCCCATTTATCAACAAGTTTTCCTTCTGTTGTAAATAGTCCCATCTTAATAGTTGTGCCTCCAACATCAACTCCAAAACATAATTTTTCCATTGCCAAAATTTCTCCTTTTTATTCTTTCTTATTTTTCTTCTTCCATTCTCTTATTGAGATTATTCTGAACTCTGTTATATAGTTCCTGTGCTGCATTATAACCCATCTTTTTCTGTCTGTAGTTAACTGCTGCTGATTCTACAATAATCGCAAGATTACGTCCCGGTCTTATAGGTATTGAATGACATACAATCTTGTTACCAAGGATTTCTGTATATTCTTCTGTAAGGCCGAATCTATCATATTCTTTGTCCTTATTCCAATCTTCAAGTTTTATAACCATATCAATTGTCTGAGTCTCTTTAACACTTTCAACACCAAACAGAGTTTTAACATTAATAATTCCAATTCCTCTAAGTTCAATGAAATGTCTTGTTATATCCGGTGCTGTACCTACAAGTGTCTCATCACTTACTTTGCTAATCTGTACAACATCATCTGTAACAAGTCTGTGTCCTCTCTTTATAAGTTCAAGTGCAGCTTCACTCTTACCTATACCACTCTCACCCATAATAAGTACACCTTCACCATATACGTCAACAAGTACACCATGAATTGAGATTGTTGGTGCAAGCTGAACTTTGAGCCATCTAATAATCTCTGCCATAAAAGAAGATGTAGATGCCTCACTCTTTAAAAGTGGAACACCACACTCATTCGCTATCTCTATAACTTCTTCTTCCGGCTGTATTCCACGACAAAATACAAGACATGGTATCTTGCTTTCAAATAATCTCTTATATCTTTGTATTCTTGTCTCTCTGTCTAGTGAGTTAAGATATGCATTCTCTACATATCCTATTATCTGTACACGCTCTCTGTCAAAATAATCATAAAAATCAGCGAGCTGTAATGCCGGTCTGTTAATATCAGGATGTGTTACAAGAATATCATCTGTTGATATATCCGGAGTAAGGTTTAAAAGGTTCATTTTTTCAATTATACTTGAAACTTTTACGCTATCCATAGTTTTTCTCCTTTATATTTATTCAGGCAATAAACACTTTATTATACACCTGGTCCATTTAATTAATTGTATCACATTATTTGCATCAATGAAAGAAATTATATACATTATTTGCAGCATTTTCATTCATATATTCAGTATTAATAAGGTCTGTAAGTGACGCATCTCTTATATTCTCAACTGTCTTGAATTTTCTAAGAAGAGCCTTTCTTCTTGTCGGTCCTATTCCTTCAATATCATCAAGCACTGAATGTATCTGTCCCTTACTTCTCAAATCCTTGTGGAATTCAATAGCAAATCTATGTGCTTCGTCCTGAATTCTTGTTATAAGTTTAAATGCTTCACTCCTTATATCTATCGGTATCTCAACATTATTATAATAAAGTCCTCTTGTCCTATGATTATCATCCTTAACCATACCACATACCGGTATATTAATCTTAAGTTCTTCAAGAACTTTTAATGCAACGTTAACCTGACCTCGTCCACCATCCATCATAATGATATCAGGAAACCTTGTAAAACTGCCATCTGTTGTATCCATTCCCTTTTTCTTAAGTTCTTCAATCTCATTAAGTCCATGACTAAATCTTCTTGTAAGAACTTCTTCCATACTCTTATAATCATTCGCACCTTTTACCCACTTTATCTTAAACTTTCTATAATCGTTACGCTTTGGTCTTCCACCTTCATATACAATCATTGAGCCTACTGAATCAAATCCGCTGATATTAGATATATCATAGGCTTCCATTCTATATGCACTGTCAATGCCAAGAAGTTCCTTAATCTCATTCATTGCTCCTGTCGTCTTTAGTTCTTCTCTCTTTATTCTCTCTTTGTCCTGATCAAGAACCATCGCTGCATTCTTATATGCAAGCTCTACAAGTTTTTCTTTTTCACCTATTTTAGGCACTCTTACACTAACTTTCTGTCCTCTCTTTTCAGTAAGCCACGATGATATAATATCTTTTTCTTCAATCTCTTCCTGAATCATAAGTTCTTTAGGTATGAATGGTGTTCCACTATAATACTGCTTAATAAACTCTTGTATAATCTGTGATCTTGTATCATTAGCCCCTATCTCAATATGAAAATGTTCTCTTCCTATAAGTCTTCCATCTCTTACAAAGAACACCTGAATTACTGCATCTTCATAATCTTTTGCACATGCAATGATGTCTCTGTCTAACATCTGCGAATCTGTGATCTTCTGTTTTTGGGCTACCTGTTTAACACTATTCATAAGATCTCTATACTCCGCTGCTTTTTCAAATTCCATAAGTTCAGATGCTTCATACATCTTCTTTTCAAGCATATTAAGAACATCTGCATATTTACCGCTAAGGAAATCAAGCACACCTTCCACATTCTTATTATATTCTTCCTTTGAAATATAATTCTGACATGGTGCATCACACTGATGAATATGATGATACAGACATGGTCTGTCCTTGCCACAATCTCTTGGAAGTACTCTGTTACAGCTTCTTATATGATATATTTTTCTTAAAAGTTCTATTGTATCTTTGACTGCATTAACACTTGTATATGGACCAAAATATTTACTTTTGTCTTTTTTCATCGTTCTTGAAAACTGTATTCTTGGATATGCTTCATTAACTGTAACTCTTATAAAAGGATATGCTTTATCATCTTTTAACATTGTATTATATCTTGGTCTGTGTTCCTTAATAAGATTACATTCAAGCACAAGTGCTTCAAGTTCAGAATCAGTTATAATATATTCAAATCTTCGTATATGTGATACCATCTTTTTTATCTTATTAGTATGATTCCTACTGTTTTGAAAATATTGTCTTACTCTGTTTTTAAGCACAACTGCTTTGCCAACATAGATAATCTCATCATCTTCACCATGCATAATATATACACCCGGTTTATCCGGCAATTTTTTAAGTTCTTCTTCTATATTAAACACTTCAACATTCTCTCTTTCATAATTTTTATTTTTAATATTTATATTCACGAAACTCCTCCCAAAATTATTATTCAGGAGGAGTCTCTAAACTCATAAAATATTATATTGTACCATTAAATCAAACTTTAAAATTTTTAGTAAAAATCTATTTCATTACATTTTACTTTTCTTCTTTTGTTAATGACAACTTATGTTCATCCTTCGTTGCATCTGTCTGTATATCGCTATCTGTAACTTCACTTTCAGTATTAGTATCATCCATTGCTTCTTCTATATTAGTCTCTTCTGTCTCTGGATTCTTAATCTTATTAAGTATCTCCATAAACTGCTTGCCTGTAATTGTCTCTTTCTCATATAGATAATCAGCAATCTTATCAAGTATCTCTCTGTTATCTCTAAGAAGTGACTTAGCTTCTTCATAACATTCCTTTAGAAGTACTTTTACTTCTTCATCTATCTGTGCGGCTGTTGTATCTGCACAATTAAGTCTTGTACTTCCGCCAAGATACTGATTCTCTACTGTCTCAAGACTCATAAGTCCAAATTTATCTGACATACCATACTGTGCAATCATTGCTCTTGCAATCTTAGTTGCTTTTTCAATATCATTAGATGCACCTGTTGTTATCGAGTTAAATACAATCTCTTCTGAAGCTCGTCCTCCAAGAAGTGTAACAAGTCTTGTATGAAGTTCATCTTTTGACATAAGATACTTCTCTTCTTCCGGTACTTGCATTACATATCCAAGAGATCCCATAGTTCTTGGAACAATAGTAATCTTTTGAACCGGCTCTGCCTCTTTCTTAAGAGCTGTAACAAGTGCATGTCCAACTTCATGATATGCAACAATACGTTTTTCTTCCTTATTAAGGATTCTGTCTTTCTTCTCTTTACCTGCAACAACAACTTCTACTGACTCAAATAGGTCTTTTTGTGTTACCACACTTCTGCCTTCTTTAACAGCATTAATTGCAGCCTCATTAATTATATTGGCAAGATCTGAACCTACTGCACCTGATGTTGCAAGTGCTATCGCTTCAAGATCAACTGTACTATCCATAAGAACATCTTTTGCATGTACTTTAAGAATATCAACTCTTCCTTTAAGATCAGGTTTGTCAACTATAATTCTTCTGTCAAAACGTCCCGGTCTTAAAAGTGCCTGGTCAAGTACTTCCGGTCTGTTAGTCGCAGCGAGTACTAAAAGTCCTTTTGAAGTATCAAATCCATCCATCTCAGATAGAAGCTGGTTAAGTGTCTGTTCTCGCTCATCATTGCCACCGCCATATCTTGAATCTCTTGATTTACCAATAGCATCTATCTCATCGATAAATATAATACATGGTGCTGACTGCTGTGCCTGTTTAAACAAATCTCTAACTCGTGATGCACCGACACCAACGAACATCTCTACAAAATCAGAACCTGATAATGAGAAAAATGGTACTTTCGCTTCTCCTGCAACAGCTTTTGCAAGAAGTGTCTTACCAGTTCCCGGTGGTCCAACAAGAAGTGCTCCTTTTGGAAGTTTTGCACCAATCTTAGTATACTTACCAGGATTATGAAGAAAATCTACAATCTCTGTAACTGACTCTTTAGCTTCATCCTGACCTGCAACATCTTTGAATGTTACACCTGTCTGTTTTTCAACATATACTTTGGCAGTACTCTTTCCTACACCCATCATACCACCGCCGCCTTTTGATATACGTTTGAAAAGGAAGCTTATAAGTATATAAAATATCAAAAATGGAAGAACATATATAAATATGAAGTCCATTATAGCTGAATTCTGATTATCAGTGTCAACTTTAATACCAACATTATTCTCAAGAAGTATATCAACTAGTTCATCATGATTAATAACACCTGTATAATATTTGAGTGTTACACCAGGAATCCCCTGTTCCTTAGGAATAACATATATTCTGCTACCATCAAATTCAACATAATCAATTGAGCCTTCTTTTACCATACTAATAAATTTATCATATCGAATCTCATCTGAAGTTGAATTCTCCAGCATAGAATTAACACAGCTCATACATACAAATACAAGTATAGCTGCTGTTATAAGAACCATTATAGTTTGTGACAACTTAGGTCCTTTTGGCCCGCCATTTGAATTATTATTTTCGTTTGGATTTTCCATAATGTCCTCCTTAAGTTAGCGATAAAAATCGTCTCCTTTCTATTATAAATGTCCTTCCATTTAAAATCAATATTTATAATATGAAAAAAATATAATTTTCTAAACTGTTCACAAATATAAAAAATGTTTTTTTTATTTTGGTTAAATAGTAGTAGAATTATTTCGATTTACGTTGTATAATGGTGAATTAGTGAATTAATAATTAAGGAGGAAATTTTTTATGCCAGTAAAATATGTATTTGTAACAGGCGGTGTTGTTTCCGGTTTAGGAAAAGGAATAACTGCAGCCTCACTCGGAAGACTTTTAAAAGCCAGAGGTTATAAAGTTACTATGCAGAAATTCGACCCATACATTAACATTGACCCGGGTACAATGAATCCAATTCAGCACGGTGAGGTTTTCGTAACTGATGATGGTGCTGAGACAGACTTAGACCTTGGACATTATGAAAGATTCATCGACGAGAGTCTTAATAAAAACTCTAATGTTACAACTGGTAAAATCTACTGGTCAGTATTACAAAAAGAACGTAGAGGTGATTTCGGTGGAGGTACTGTTCAGGTAATTCCTCACATCACTAATGAAATTAAGAGCCGTTTTTATCGTAATTATACAACTGACGAAACACAGATAGCAATCATTGAGGTTGGTGGTACAGTCGGAGATATCGAAAGCCAGCCATTTCTTGAATCAATCAGACAATTCCAGCATGACATCGGAAGAGAAAATGCAATTCTTATTCATGTAACACTTATTCCTTACCTTAAATCATCAGGTGAGATGAAGACTAAACCTACTCAGGCAAGTGTTAAAGAGCTTCAGGGTATGGGTATTCAGCCAGATATTATAGTATGTCGTTCTGAACATCCTGTTGACAAGCAGTTAAAAGAAAAAATTGCATTATTCTGTAATGTTCCAAGTTCACATGTATTGCAGAATCTTGATGTAGATATTCTCTATGAAGCACCACTAGCAATGGAAGAAGAACATCTTGCACAGGTTGCTTGTGAATGTCTTAATCTTGATTGTCCTGAACCAGATCTTACTGAATGGAGAGCTATGTGTGATGCATGGAAACATCCAAAGACAACTGTAAAAGTTGCACTTGTTGGTAAATATATTCAGCTCCATGATGCTTATATCAGTGTTGTTGAAGCACTCAAACATGGTGGTGTTGCTAATTCAGCTGATGTTGAAATCAAATGGATAGATTCAGAACTCCTTAATAATGATAACGTAGGTGAGATGCTGTCAGACGTATCAGGTATTCTTGTTCCTGGTGGTTTTGGCGACAGAGGTATTGAAGGTAAGATCACTGCTATCAAATACGCTCGTGAAAACAATGTACCATTCCTTGGTCTGTGTCTTGGTATGCAGCTTGCAATTGTTGAATTTGCAAGAGATGTAATTGGTTATAGTGATGCACACAGTGTTGAACTTAAGCCAGATACAACACATCCTGTAATTCACCTTATGCCAGAACAGGAAGGTATAGACGATATCGGCGGTACATTAAGACTTGGTTCATATCCTTGTATTCTCTCTAAAGATTCTAAGGCATACGCATTATATGGCTCAGAAGAGATTCATGAGAGACATCGTCACAGATATGAAGTAAATAATGATTACAGATCTCTTCTTACATCTAACGGAATGATGTTATCAGGTATGTCACCTGATGGAAGAATTGTTGAGATGATTGAATTAAAGGATCATCCTTGGTTCCTTGCAACACAGGCTCATCCAGAACTCAAATCAAGACCTAACCGCCCACATCCATTATTCAAAGGATTCATCGAAGCGGCATTAAAGAATAAAAAATAATTGTATCTCATACAATATTCTTCTTAAATAAGGGCTCTTTGTCAAGAGCGGGGGTAAAATCCCATATTGGAAACCTGGTGCATAA
>SAMEA104315435__coassemble_712_pt1 | contig 21600 bp, 18 predicted proteins | sample SAMEA104315435__metabat2_low_PE_020 | metagenome-assembled genome bin SAMEA104315435 (sample SAMEA104315435) | gut metagenome | biome: Monkey gut; feature: monkey-associated habitat; material: faeces | place: China | collected 2013
AATTTTAAAAATGAAGATATAATCAGGGAAATTTCTCAAACATTTGAAATTTCTTCAGAAACAGCAGGCAAATATATAGAAGACTATTACAACGAAGTGTCAAAGAAGAACTAATCGTTGCAAGTAATTATATAAAAAGGTCTCTTTTCAAACAACATAATTAATGTTTTAAGACTTTAAAAAACTTTTTGGTTAAGAAAGTGTTATGTTATAAAAAAGCTCCCTGATATCGTTGATATTGCTAGGGACAGAGATAACTTATCGGATAACATGTGTGCATTTCTTAATTACCTGCAAGGAAAAAACGTAGAAAGAATAGCTGATAGTAAGTATTAACATACGGACGAGAAACATACAGACAAGAGAGGATTTTCTTGGCCTTTGCTACCAATTATTTTGGCTTTTAAGATAGGAGAAAACGAATGAAATTAATTGTCATAGATATACAAAAAGGAATAACAGATAGTAGACTTTTTAATTTTGATGAATTTATTAAAAATACTACAAGAATTATACAAGCAGCTAGAGATAATCAAATAGAGGTTATATATTTTCAGCATGATGATGGACCGGGAACGGGATTTTCAATCGGCGATGAAGAATTCGAGATTGCAGAACAGGTGACTCCAAGGGAAGATGAAAAGATATTTATAAAAAATATCAATAGTTGTTTTGGAAATAAGGATTTTACAGATTATGTTAAAGATGAAAATACATTAATGCTAGTTGGGCTACAGACAAACTTCTGTATAGACGCAACTGTGAAATCTGCGTTTGAAAGAGGATATAAAGTTATTGTTCCACAAGGTACAAATTCAACGTTTGATAATGACTATATGACTGGAGAAGTAACCTATAAATATTACAATGATATGATGTGGCCAGATAGATTTGTTACATGTGTATCTGTTGATGAAGCAATTAAATTGATGGAAAAGAAGAAATAATTTGATAACTTGTTGGTAATAGACCAGATACTTTGATAAAGCCCTTTGATTGTATTTTCTTAAGTACGAATAATTTAAATAAAATTTGTCAATAAAAAGTACTTGACAAACATTGAAAGCTATTATAGAATAGCAGAGGTGACTTGATTATGGAAAAAATAGTTTGGCAGTCATTGCTTTATGATTTCTATGGTGAACTGCTTACTGAACATCAAAAGTCAATATATGAAGAGGTCATTTTTAACGACTATTCAATAAGTGAAGTAGCCAAAGATGAAGGAATCAGTAGACAAGGTGTTCATGATTTGATAAAGCGATGCAATAAGATACTTGAAGAATATGAAGGAAAGCTACACCTTGTAGAGAAGTTTCTTCATATCAAAGACAAAGTTGATAAGATTAATACATTAACACATGACTATATCGATAATAGAGATATAGAACTGATTGGTCAGATACAGAACATATCGAATGAGATACTTGAAGAATTATAGAACGTGGAGGTTATAAGATGGCATTTGACAGCTTGGCAGATAAATTGCAAAACGTTTTTAAAAACCTTAGAAGTAAGGGACGTCTGACTGAGGCAGATGTAAAAACAGCACTTAAAGAAGTTAAGATGGCACTTCTTGAGGCAGATGTTAGCTTTAAAGTTGTAAAACAGTTTATTAATTCTGTTACTGAGAGAGCGGTTGGACAGGATGTTATGCAGAGTCTTACCCCAGGACAGATGGTAATAAAGATTGTAAACGAAGAGATGGTAAAGCTCATGGGTTCTGAGACAACTGAGCTTGCTTTCAAACCTGGTAATGAGATTACTGTTATTATGATGGTAGGTCTTCAAGGTGCTGGTAAGACAACTACTACAGCAAAGATTGCTGGTAAGTTAAAGTCAAAAGGTAAGAGACCACTTCTTGTTGCCTGTGACGTATATAGACCTGCTGCTGTTGAACAGCTTCAGGTTAATGGTAAAAAACAGGATGTTCCAGTATTTAGCATGGGAACTAATAATAGACCTGTTGATATTGCAAAAGCTGCTATTGAGCATGCACAGAAGAATGATAATAACGTTGTAATACTTGATACTGCTGGTCGTCTTCATGTAGATGAAGATATGATGAATGAGCTTGTAGAGATTAAAGAAAATGTGGATGTATTCCAGACAATTCTTACAGTTGATTCAATGACAGGTCAGGATGCAGTCAATGTAGCTACAATGTTTAATGATAAAATAGGTATTGATGGTGTTATTCTTACAAAACTTGATGGTGACACTAGAGGTGGTGCAGCACTTTCAATCAGGGCTGTAACTGGTAAGCCTATATTATATGTAGGTATGGGTGAGAAACTTTCTGATTTGGAACAGTTCTATCCAGACCGTATGGCATCAAGAATTCTAGGTATGGGTGATGTACTTACACTCATTGAGAAAGCTGAAGCACAGATTGATGCTGATAAAGCCAAGGAGATGGAGAAAAAAATCAAAAAAGCTGAATTTGATTTTAATGATTTCCTTGAGAGTATGAACCAGGTTAAGAATATGGGTGGCATTAACGAGATTATGGGAATGCTTCCTGGAATGGGTATTAACATGAAGAATGTAGATGCTCAGGTAGATGAGAGCCGAATAGGTCGAATCGAAGCAATAATTCTCTCAATGACACCTGAAGAGAGAAAGAGACCTGATATACTTAATCCTTCAAGAAAGACAAGAATTGCGAAGGGTGCAGGTGTTGATATAAGTGAAGTTAACAGATTGGTAAAACAGTTTGACCAACAGAAGAAGATGATGAAGCAGATGTCATCACTTATGTCAGGTAAAGTTGGTAAAAGAGGTAAGTTTAAACTTCCTTTTTAACATATAATTTTTTTAAAATCACTAAGGAGGTGAAATTGTAATGGCAGTAAAGATTAGATTAAGAAGAATGGGACAGAAAAAAGCTCCTTTCTATAGAGTAATAGTTGCTGATTCTAGATCTCCAAGAGATGGTAGATTCATCGAGGAAATCGGAACATATGACCCAAACACAGATCCAAGTACTTACAAAATCAACGAGGAATTAGCTAAAAAATGGTTAGCTAATGGTGCTCAGCCAACAGAAGTTGTTAGTAAGATTTTCAAACTTGCTGGAATCGAAAAATAATTAAACTGGTGGAGGTGGATTTTAATGAAAGAACTAGTTGAGGTAATTGCAAAATCATTAGTTGATTGTCCAAATGAAGTTCAAGTTACAGAAACTACGAAGGACGATGCCACTGTTATCGAATTAAAAGTTGCTCCGTCAGATATGGGAAAAGTTATAGGCAAACAGGGAAGAATTGCAAAAGCAATTCGTTCCGTTGTTAAAGCCGCAGCTTCAAAGGATGACAAGAAAGTCATTGTTGAGATTGTTTAATTATAATTTTTCAAAACGAACCGTCATACCATATATGGTATTGGCGGTTTTTTAATGGCTCTTTGGGCTAATTGTGAGTGTACAAAAACTTGTATATTCGCTTTTTTTTTGCTATAATATGCTAGATAAATACTTGATTATTCGTAGAATATGGATGGAGGTATACATGGAGAATTTATTAAGAGTTGGTGTTATATCATCAACACATGGAATACGAGGAGAAGTAAAGGTATTTCCAACAACAGATGATGCTAATCGATTTAAAAAATTGAAAGAAGTAATTCTTGACACAGGCAAGGAACAGTTAACACTTCATATAGAGTCAGTTAAGTTCTTTAAACAATTTGTAATTTTGAAATTTAAGGAATATAATAATATTAATGATGTAGAGATCTACAAGAATAAGGATTTACTGGTAACTCGTGAGAATGCAGTACCACTTGCAGAAGGTGAATATTTTATTACTGATATGATAGGACTTAAGGTCGTAAGTGATGAAGGCGAAGAACTTGGAACACTTAGCGATGTGTTACAGACAGGAGCTAATGATGTATATGTTGTCAAGATGGCTAATGGCAAAGAAGCATTGTTTCCGGCAATTGATGAGTGTGTTCTTAATGTAGATCTTAATGAAGGAACAGTTACAGTACATATAATGGAAGGATTATTAGACTAATGAATTATCATGTTTTAACATTATTTCCAGAGATGATAATGGATGGACTTAATACAAGTATCATAGGCAGGGCTATGAATAAATCACTTATATCGCTTGAGGCAATCAATATAAGAGATTTTGCAACTAATAAACATATGAAGGTGGATGATTATCCATATGGTGGCGGAGCAGGTATGGTTATGCAGGCAGAACCGGTATATCTTGCTTATAAGAGTATAGAAGAGAGAATTAATAAAAAACCAAGAGTTATATATCTTACACCACAGGGAAAAGTCTTTAATCAGAGTATGGCAGAAGATTTTGCAAAAGAAGAAGATCTGGTATTTTTGTGTGGACATTATGAAGGAATTGATGAACGTGTTCTTGATATGATTGTAACAGATAATGTATCAATTGGTGATTATGTATTAACCGGTGGCGAACTTCCGGCTATGGTCATGATTGATTCGATATCAAGACTTGTAAAAGGTGTTCTCAATAATGAAGATTCAGCTGAATATGAATCATTTAATAATAATCTTCTTGAACATCCACAGTATACAAGACCAGAAGTATTTGAAGGAAGGCATGTTCCACCGGTACTTCTTACAGGACATCATAAGAACATTGAAAAATGGAGACGTGAGGAATCACTTAAGAGAACTTATGAGAGAAGACCAGAACTATTAAAGGATGCTATTCTTGATAAAAAAGATATTGCATATCTTAATCAACTAAGAGAAGCCGATAATTAAGAATAGAATAAGAATATTATTTATATGACAAGGGGGAAGATAAATGGAATTTATAATTTTTTTAATTATTGTAGGTTTTGTTATAAAGAGAAGTAAAGAAAAGGTTCAGGTTGAATCTAACCAGAAGCAGAATATTAATAAGAATAATTCAGCTTTTAATAATAATTCTGTGAATAATACAACAGGTAACAAGGCAGGAAAGTATACTACAACTACTACTATGGGAACAGTTAATAACCAGAGTACTACACGAACTGTAAGTAGAACAACCAGTGTATCATCTAATAGTAAGTATGATAATAATATGACAATGTATGCATCTAAAAACAATGATGATAATAAAAATAGAGCTAAAGATTATGAAAATTGTTTTAAGACATACAAATATACCGAGATAAGAGATATAGCAGCATTACTTAATATATCAGAGAGCAGAGTTATTAAAGATATCAAAAAATATCAACAGATGGGATATTTTAAAGACATAAAAGTAGACATCAAAAATCGTCAGATTATATATAATTCTGCGAATACAGTTGCTTTGAATAAAAAGAGTCAGACTGTTGATGAAGACAGATATAAATATATCAATAAAGAGCCGAATGAGACTTACAATTATGTTAACAAAGATTATAAAGAAGATTATAACTATGTTAATAAGACTCGAAAAGAAGATTATAATTATGTTAACAAGCAACAAAAAGAAGATTATAACTACATCAATAAGAAAAAAGCAGAATATAATGCTGATAAAGAATATGTTCGTAAACAACATGAATTACATACAGAAGAAGATAAGCATTGGGAGAAGGATTCTGTAGAAGAAGAGGCTATTAATCTTGATGTAGAATTTGGAACATTCTCATCTTATGATTTTAACTCATTTGACTTCATTCCATCATTTAATTCATTTGACTATTTACCGGGTATGTACGATGAACTCGATATAGAGAAGATGATAGAAGAAATATAGAAGTTTGAAAGTGATTAAGATTATAAGTATTATTGAATTAAGAATAAAAGCATAAGTAATAAGTAAAGTAAAATAAAATGAAACTCCATATACTACATTATGTAGTAAGTGGAGTTTTTTATTCGGGTTCGTCACTTTTGGCTTTTTTGCTGAAGTCTTTAGGTGTTGTGCCATACATTTTTCTAAAACTTCTTAGAAAACTTGAGTAATCGATAAAACCACATTTTTCAGAGACTTTCATTACACTTTCATTATTTAAAAGTAATTCTTTTGCAAGAATAAGTCTCTTTTGAGATATATAATTATGAAGAGTATATCCTGTTTGTTCTTTAAAACGATGCATTAGATAATATCTGCTAATATAGAATCTGTTTGCAATATCATCAACTGTCAAAGGCTCATTAAGGTTGGCATTGATATATTTTAGAATCTCATTTATCTGATTATCATATATACTATCACATTCGTTAGCTTCAATGATATTGTTGTTGCCAAGAATAAGTCTGTTAATATATACAAGAAATTCTATAAGATAAGCATTGCTTAGAATCCTGCTGCCAAATTCCTGTGAATTAATTGAAGCTTCAAGTTTGGTTAATAGTGATATTAATTCGTTTTGAAGATCTGGTTTTAAACGTATTAGATTAATATCATTTTTAATAGCATATTTAAAACATTCTTCAAGATTACAATTATCGTCACTATGTTCTTTTACAAAATTAGTATCAGCCCATATAACAATTCGTTCATAAGTTGAATTGGAATCTATTATAGGTTTGTGAATATCATGATTATTAACCAGAAGAATATCATAAGGCTTTAAGTGATATGTTCGACCTTCTATAATATAAGTTACATTACCTGATAAGAATATAATTATCTTATTGAATTCATGATAATGATAGTCAAATTCTTTTTTTGTCTTATCTTTAAGATGAAAAAGCCTAAAATCTGAATTAAGATAACCTGAACGTATACCGTCTTTGTGCATAATACTCCTCCATATATTAAGAAAGATTTAGTAATTTTAAAGTTAAATACATTAAAAATTTATTGGCATCTATATTAAAACTGATATCTATAATAAGTAATAATAAGTCATATTAAGTAATAATAAGTCGTATTAACCAACTGTGATAAAAATTATAAAAATCATACCTATAAAAATCACATATTGCTTATTTGAGATGGTAATAGATTATGAAGTCTGATTATATACAAATTATAATCAGACTTCATGATATTCCAAATGAGAACAATCAGTTTGGTATTATCTAATATACTATTTATTATATTATTTTATAGTATATAGTATATTACCTATTGTAATACGAGTTCTATTATAGATTAATCTTAGACAGTGCTTTTAACTATTTTGTAAGTTCAAGGAACTTATCAATAGATTCTTCAATTGTCTTAAGACTCTGTTTCCAGAATGATTTATCTGTAAGATCGATATCTGCCATCTTAGCAACGTCTTCAACTGTTGAAACTGTTGTCGCATGAAGGAGTGCATTATATTTTGGTATAAATGCTGAACCTTCTTCTAAGTATCTGGCATATAATCCTCTTGCGAACAGACCACCGAATGCATAAGGGAAGTTATAGAAACTTAATCCTGATGAATAGTAGTGTCCTTTACATACCCACATATATGGATGAAGATATTCAGGATCAAGACCTGTACCGTATGCTTTTTTCTGTGAATCGAGCATCATCTGTTCTAATTCGTCAGCAAACATGAAAGAATCTTCTCTTTTAGCAAATACAGCAGATTCGAATAAATATCTTGAATAGATATCACAGATAATCTGTGTATCGTCTTGAAGACGACTTTCTATAAGAGCAAGCTTTTCTTCGCCTTCGGCTTCATTAATAGCAGCATTCATAATTACAACTTCATTAAAAGTTGAAGCTGTCTCAGCAACAGGCATTGTATAATCCTGGTTAAGAATTCTATGTGTCTCAATTTGCTGTCCATGATAAGCATGTCCAAGTTCATGAGCAAGAGTTACGATATCACCAAGTTGTCCATCATAGTTAGTTAAGACACGACTCTGCTTGAAATATGGTATATTGCTGCAGAATGCTCCACCGACTTTACCATCATGTGGATAAAAATCTATCCAACTCTCATCAAAAGCACGTTCGATCATGTCAGCAAGCTCCGGATTAAATGGTCTAAAGTGTTCTAAGAGATATTCTTTAGCTTCTTCTATAGTATATTTTTTCTCAAGTTTACCCATTGGTGCAAAGAGATCATACCAAGGAAGTCCATTTTTATGTCCTAATAATTCGCCTTTTCTTCTAAGATATGCATGGAATTTTGGAAGTGATTCATCAATTGCAGCAAACATAGCATCAAGAGTTTCTTTTTTCATTCTTGATTTAGAAAGTGCCTGCATAAGAGGTGATTCAAAGCCTCTTAGTTTGCTCATAGTATTAACCTGACCTTTGATATTATTAAGAGCAAATGCGATAGAATCTTTAATCTTGTCATAACATGCAAGTTCAGCTTCATAAGCTTCTTTTCTCTCAGTAGCATCAGGGCTGTAAGCTATATTACGAATAGCTGATAAGTTAGTAACATCGCCTTTATAGTCAACTTTTACTCTTGAAGTAAGATAACTTTGAAGATCAGCCCATGAACTTCCACCTGTTATGTCAAGCTTGTCAGCAAGATCTTCAACTTCATCACTTAGAAGATGTTTGGAATTCTCTTTTATTGAGTTAAGAAGAAAACTATAATCTTTTAATATATCACTGTCTTTGATGATACTGTCTATATCATCGATTGAAGCAACGAATCGTTCAAACTGTGTCTGTGCAATAGTCATATTATTTAATAATTGCATAAGTTTGTTGATGTAAGTTGCACAGTTTGGATTAGAAGTATCTGTAGACTGTGTAAGAGAACAGAACTGGTATAATTTGGATACTAAGAGTTCAATCTTTTCTTTTACAACAATAACATCTTCCATTGATTTTAATGGATTAGTATTGTCGATTGCTTTAACAGCATTATTATAATCTTCGATAGCATATTTTGCTTTTTCAAAATCTTTTGCAAAGTTTTCATCATCAAAACCTTTGTAAAAGATATCTAATGACCATTCAGTATTCATATTGTATAAATCTCCTTGTGTTAAATATTAGTGCATATACCATGCCTCTAATTAATGTATCACATATATAATAAGATTTCCATAATTATTTTGGTGTCACATATCTGTTTAGCACAACAATCATAAAAATTATAAAAATCATACCTATAAAAAACATATATTGCTTATTGGAGATAGTAATAGATCATAAAATACTATGCTTAATTAAAATGTCATAGTAATATATTATAAAATGTTGTGCTAATTAAAATGTTATGGTATTATAAGTGGGATATTAAGATTATCTTATAGGCAATTGGAAAATTATATTTCTATATACAACTGATGATAGATGTGAATTTTGCAATAGTCTAATTATTTTAGAAAAGAGGGAAAAGGTATGAGGAGAAAAAATTTCTGCATAATGATGGGAGTATGTATATTGTCTACGGTACTATATGCGTGTAAAAGTGGTGAGAGTAAAGATGATAGTAATTCTGCTGCCAATGATGTCGCTATTACCGAAGCAGCAGAGAATGTGTCTGAGAATGTAACAGAGAATGTAACAGATAATACTGTCGATAGCGATAATTCAGTTAGTGATGATTATATATATGAAGATGAACTGCCATCTGATGCTAAGTTCATATATGAGTCGGCACAGTATGAACTTGGAACAGTGAATATTAAGTATCCGGTAATATTAGTGGAAGGACAGGAGCAAGTTGCATATACCAGTATACATGCAATTAATGAGATTATTAAAGATGATGCTTTGTCAATTCTTACTAATTATAGTATTAATGATGGAACAGATTCAGTTAACGTAGATTATAGTATATTTATAGATGGTGATGGCAATATATCTGTAAAGTTCAGCGGTGATGCTATGTATAGTAACGCAGCACATCCATCAGTTCTAGAATATACATCTAATGTTAATGTATATTCTGGAACACGATTTAAACCAATTAGTGATGACAAACTGTCGCAGATAACTGAACATTTTGAAGTCGGCAAAGATTATGAAGTATGTAGTGATGAAACTGATATAAAAGAAGCTGTTGAAGATTATCTTAGAGAATATGATATGTCTATGCTGGCATCAGAACTTAATAATATGGATTTTGATGATGACAGACAGACTCCTTATACATATTCATATCAGGATGAAGATGGAGTATATATAATAATAAGCGTACCAACAGCAATAGGTCAGTATGCAATTCTTAAGATAATTGAATAGGAAAAAATATGATGGGTATGGATTTTAGAAAAAAAGACTTTATAGAATATACAGAAAAAAGCAGTCCGGCTAATTGTCTGGCATTCATATTACTTGGAATAGTTGCACAAAATCTGCTTATTAAAGTTTTTGTAATGTTAGCAGGAATAGGAAATGATGAAAGTAAAATGTTATATAGTATGCCTATTCAGTTGTTTTCAACATTAGGAATGATAGTAGTACTTATTATCTATTGTCGCAAAGTAGAAAAAAGAAGTATAAGAGGTACTGGTTTTGAATGTAATGCAAAGAGTGGACTAGGTTATATAAAAGGACTTATTATAGGAATGATTATGTTCTCGGCATGTATGATAATAGCTTATCTTACACACTCGGCAATATATGTTGGCAAACATTATAAAGGACATGAGACATATCTTCTTATTATGTTTGTTGGTTTTCTTATACAGGGAATGAGTGAAGAGATTATGGTAAGAGGAACACTTATGCCAACTATTGCCTCAAAAAAAGGAATTTTAAAAGCCATTATTATGAGTTCTTTATTTTTTGCAATTCTACATCTTGGCAATAATGGAATTACACTTCTTGCTTTTATAAATCTTACATTATTTGGAATATTTGCAGCATTATATTATTATCATGAAGGAAGTCTGTTTGGAATTGGTGCATTTCATGGTATGTGGAATTTTGTGCAAGGTAATCTATATGGACTTAGCGTGAGTGGTATCAATTCAGGTGCCAGCATATTAAAGTTCCTTATGTCAGCTAAATCTTCTAGGAAAATTATAACAGGTGGAATATTTGGAATAGAAGGAAGTATTGAATGTACAATCGTAATGTGCATTGGCATTGCATATCTGTTTGTAAAAGAGCGTCATAATCTTATAAGTGACGTCAAATAAGTTTTTGACATCATAAAATACATTGCGCAAAATTATATTTTATTAAATTTTTGAAAACTTATATGATTTATTGCTTACACATGTTATAATGAAGAGTATGTTTTTGATTAGGCGATTGCTGAACTTAAAATAAGAATTTTTGCGATTGCCTACATTTAATAATTCACATAAGGAGATATGCAAAATGGAAAGAAAAGAAATTCATCAGGAATATTTAACAGGAGAGAGAGCATTATTCCAGGGAAATAATCTGAATATATATGATACTATTTTTGATGACGGAGAATCACCACTTAAGGAAAGTCACGATATATCATTATATGGAAGTATGTTCAAATGGAAATATCCTCTTTGGTATTCAAAAAATATATATACAGAGAATTGCAGCTGGTTTGATATGGCAAGAGCCGGTGTATGGTATACAGACAATATGACTGTTAAGAATGCACTTATTGAAGCACCTAAGAATTTTAGAAGATGCGATGGACTTGTATTCGATAATGTAACACTTACTAATGCCGAAGAGACATTATGGAGCTGTAAGAATGTAGAGATGAATAATGTAACAGCAAGAGGTAATTATTTTGCGATGAACAGTGAGAATATGAAACTTAATAACTTCCAGCTTGTTGGCAATTATTCATTTGACGGCTGTAAGAATGTAGAGATTCATAATTCAAAACTTATGTCAAAAGATGCATTCTGGAATACAGATAATGTAACAGTATATGATTCAGTTATATCAGGAGAATACCTTGGATGGAATGCTAAGAATCTTACACTTATTAATTGTACGATCGAAAGTCTGCAGGGAATGTGCTATATAGAGAATCTTGTTATGAAGGATTGTAGACTTGTTAATACAACACTTGCTTTTGAATATTCAAGCGTTGATGTCAGTATTATAGGTGGAATAGATAGCGTTATGAATCCAAAAGAAGGAACAATTAAAGCAGATTTTATTAAAGAACTTATATTAGATAAAGATAAGATAGATCCATCAAAGACTACAATTATTAATATGCATTAATGCGAAAGGTGAGTGTGATTGATATATGAAATATGATTTTGACAAAATTATAGACAGACATAATACTGGTTCACTAAAATGGGATGTTGCCTACAATGAACTTCCTATGTGGGTTGCTGATATGGACTTTGAGACTGCACCTGAGATAATAGATGCTTTAAAAAAGAGAGTAGAACATGGAGTATTTGGATATTCAATTCTTCCAAAAGAATGGGAAGATGCATATATTACATGGTGGAGAGACAGACACAATTTTGAGATTGAGCCAGAGTGGCTTACATTCTGTACAGGAGTTGTGCCTGCAATATCAAGTATTGTCCGTAAGATAACAACACCAGCAGAAAAGGTTCTTATACAGACACCTGTATATAATATCTTTTTTAATTCAATTCTTAATAACGGAAGAAATGTAATTGAAAGTGAACTTGTATATGATGGCAAAGATTATCATATAGATTTTGAAGATCTTGAAGAGAAACTTGCCGATCCACAGACAAACCTTATGATTCTATGCAATCCACACAATCCTGTTGGAAAGATATGGGATAAGGATACACTTAGTAAGATTGGTGAACTTTGTTATAAGCATAATGTTGTCGTATTATCAGATGAGATACATTGTGATATAACAGATCCAGACAGTAATTATGTACCTTTTGCATCTGTATCAGATATATGTAAGAACAATTCTATAACATGTGTAGCACCAACCAAAGCATTTAATATTGCCGGGCTTCAGACAGCAGCTGTTGTAATTCCTAATAAGAATCTTCATCATAAAGTATGGAGAGGCCTTAATACAGATGAAGTAGCAGAACCAAACGCATTTGCGGTAGCTGCAACAGTAGCAGCTTTTAATGAAGGTGGAGAATGGCTTAACGAACTTAAGAGATATATTACAGATAATAAGGCTTATGTAAGAGAGTTCATTGAACGTGAACTTCCAATGCTTAATCTTACACCATCTAAGGCAACTTATCTTTTGTGGCTTGATTGCAGCAATGTGACAGATGATGCTACTGTATTCGCAGATCAGATAAGAGAATATAATGGACTCTATCTGTCAGCAGGAAGACAGTTTGGTGAATGTGGTAAGTGCTTCTTAAGACTTAATACAGCATGTCCACGTTCGGTCCTTGAAGATGGAATGAATAGATTTAAAGATGCACTTCTTGCTATTGGCAGTAATAAGCAATAAGTTTTTGATGTTGACTATTGTTAGCAATAGCGAATAATTAAAGTAGAGAGAATACAATAAAAATAAGTAGAATTAAGATAAAAACAGAATATCTGCTTCGTAAAATAATTATGAACGCAGGTGTTCTGTTTTTTGATATGAATGGAGAAAAATATATAATGGAACAATACTATTATAATCATATGACTAAGACAGAGCAGGAAGTATATTATGGAATAATGAATGGTGTTACTAATTATGATACATCAATATTATTGCCGGCACTTGATATAAAAGATGTCCAGAATGTGTTCTTTCTTATGAGACTTGATCATCCGGAGATTTTTTATGTAACAGGTTTTAAATATAGTTATTATAGAGATTCACCAAATATAATATTCACGCCTGAATATCTGTTTGAAAAAGCTAAGATAAAAGAGCATCAGAAGGCTTTAAAAGCACGAATTGATAAGCTTGCATTAAAAGCTAAAAATGAGTGTAAAACGGAACTTGAAAAAGAACTTTTTATACATGATTTTATATGTGAAAATATTACCTATGATAAACTAAAAAAGCCATATTCTCACGAAATAATAGGACCATTAGGGCATGGCGTTGGAGTATGTGAAGGAATTGCCAAATCAGTAAAAGCACTTTGTGATGCACTTGGAATCTGGTGTATAATTGCAATCTGTGGCAATAATCCCCAAAAAGGAATAAAATACAGACATACATGGAATATTGTAAAGATTAATAATATATATTACCATCTTGATGCCACATTCGATAATACTGTTGGAAGAAATTCTAACCATTATCTTGAACTTAACAGTGGTAGTGTGAAATCAGTTAATAATAAAAATAAAAAAAGTGAGGCTAATTCGCTTATAAGATATGATTATTTTAATCTTGATGATAAAGCAATATTTAGAGATCACGAACCGCTTATAGCATCTGCACCAAAGTGTAATGACGCAAATCATTATTATTATAAAGAGAAAAAATTATCTTTTACAAAGATGGATGAAGTGCTAAACAGAGCTACACAGGCAGCCAAAAAAGGAAAGATACTTACTTTTAACTGGCGTGGTGGATATCTTACAAAGGAAGTCTTAAAAGAGATTGTTGATACATTAAAAAAAGCTGGCGAGGAGAGAAAAAAAGAGCCATATATAAGCCTTAACTGGTCACAGGCTGTTATAAGAGTAATATATACAGATGCAGTAATAGTAAAAGAAGCTGTTAATATAGAAGAAGTTAATGAAGGCGAAAATGATTGTGAATAGTATATGCGAAAATAACTATGTAGGTTGACGAATTATAAAATTGGATGTAGTATAAAAAAGTGAATATAAATACATTATAATTAATAATAATAAATAAAAGTAGAAGGAAATGATATTTAGAATATCATAGGAGTTCCTTCGGAACGGAGATAACAATGCCAGTATTTGATTTTAATTCAAGTGCATCTGATAAAAAAGAAGCAGAATGCACTTATGAAGTTTTTTATACTAATGCACAGACAGCAACACCACAACAGCCAATTCTTCTTATTGATAATACATATAAGAGATGGGAACATCATTCATCAGGAATCTTTACTAATCCGGTAAAGAGAACAACTTTCGAATTTCGTGATGAAAAAGATAATGAAGGCAAAACGCTCAAAGCTGATATTCTTAAGATAGATGCAAGATTTGTAAATCTTCTTAAATGGCTTGGCGAAAATCATATAAATGTACAGCTTTCCGGCGAAAATCGTGAAGATGGATATGCTGTATACAAGATAAGAGAAGTTGCTTTTGGTGGTGGAACAAAATTATCTGCAGAAGATGGCTTTTTGCAATTTATGATAGAAAGACTGTTCGAGAGTGATGCACCATCTGATGTAGATGAAGAATATGAGAATGATGAATCCTGTGATGAGATGAAGCTTACAAGTCTTCAGAGCATAACAGATTTTATAAATTGTGCAGGCAAGACACTGCCTGATAATATAAGATTGTGGGCAAGACGTAATCTTGCAGTTGCAAAATCTAATGAAGTATCACAAGAAGAGAGAAGACATGCACAACATGCACTTTCTGTAATGATGAATATAAAATGGAAAAGTGATTACTTTGAACCAATAGATATAGATGAAGCCAGGAGAATTCTTGATGAAGAATTATATGGAATGGAAAAAGTCAAGCAGCGTATTATAGAGACAATAGTTCAGATAAATCGTACACATACACTTCCGGCATACGGAATACTTCTTATAGGTCCGGCAGGAACTGGTAAATCCCAAGTGGCATATGCAGTTGCAAAGATATTAAAGCTACCATGGACAACTCTTGATATGAGCTCAATTAACGATCCGGAACAGCTTACAGGAAGTTCAAGAATCTATTCTAATGCAAAGCCGGGAATTATAATAGATGCATTCTCTGTGGCAGGTCAGTCTAATCTTGTATTTATCATTAATGAGCTTGATAAAGCATCATCAGGAAAAGGTAATGGTAATCCTGCAGATGTTCTTCTTACTCTGCTTGATAATATTGGATTTACAGATAATTATCTTGAATGTATGGTACCAACTAATGGTGTATATCCAATTGCAACAGCTAATGATAAGAGTATGATAAGTGCACCGTTGATGTCAAGATTTGCAGTAATTGAACTTCCGGATTATACTCCAGAAGAGAAGAAAGTGATCTTTTCAAAATATGCATTAAAGAAGGTACTAAAGAGAATGAGTGTTAAGCCGGAAGAATGTATAGTTACTGATGAAGCAGTTGACTGCGTTATTGAACACATGAAGAATACATCCGGTATCAGGGATCTTGAACAGGTAGCAGAACATATTGTAGCTAATGCACTCTATCAGATAGAAGCATATCACAAAAAGAGTGTAATATATACACCACAGATGGTAGATGCACTGTTTGACTAAGATTCATATATATATGTGTACTAAAAAAATATATATTAAAAATTGCAGGTTAAAATGTAAGAAGTACTTTACATTTTGACTATTTGAATATAAACTAGATGTATTACTATTATAAAGTGTCGCAGATATAAAGCGACAATAAATATATGGAGGCAATAACTGATATGAAAAACTATTCAATCAATACAAAATGTGTACAAGGTGGATATACACCTGGCAATGGAGAACCAAGACAGATACCAATCTATCAGTCAACAACATTCAAATATAATACAAGCGAAGATATGGGAAAACTTTTTGACCTTGAAGCGAGTGGATATTTCTATTCAAGACTTCAGAATCCTACTAATGATCTTGTGGCAGCTAAGATTACAGAACTTGAAGGTGGTACAGCAGGTATGCTTACATCATCAGGACAGGCAGCTAATTTCTTCGCATTATTCAATATATGTGAAGCAGGAAGCCATATTGTAGCATCTTCATCAATATATGGAGGAACTTTCAATCTTATATCAGTAACAATGAAGAAGATGGGAATAGATGTAACATTTGTTGATCCTGACTGCACAGAAGATGAGTTAAATGCTGCATTTAAAGAGAATACAAAAGTTGTATTCGGAGAATCAATAGCTAATCCTGCACTTACAGTTCTTGATATAGAGAAATTTGCTAATGCAGCACATGCACATGGAGTACCACTTGTAGTTGATAATACATTCCCAACACCTGTTAACTTAAGACCACTTGAATGGGGAGCAGATATTGTAACTCATTCTACTACAAAATATATGGATGGTCATGGTTCTGCTGTAGGTGGTGCAATTATTGACGGAGGTAAGTTTGACTGGATGGCTCATGCTGACAAATTCCCTGGACTTTGTACTCCTGATGATTCATATCATGGAATTACATATGCTGAGAAATTTGGCAAAGAAGGTGCTTTTATAACTAAATGTACAGCACAGCTTATGAGAGATTTTGGTTGTACTCAGTCACCACAAAGTGCATTCATACTTAATCTTGGACTTGAATCATTACATGTGAGAATGCCTAGACATGTTGAGAATGGACAGGCAGTAGCTGAATTCTTAGAAGCACATGATAAAGTTGCGTATGTTAATTACCCATCACTTCCATCTAATAAGTATTATGAGATTGCTAAAAAATACATGCCAAATGGTGGATGTGGTGTAGTATCTTTTGAAGTAAAAGGTGGAAGAGCTGCTGCTGAGAAGTTTATGAAAGCATTAAAACTTGCAGCAATCGAGACACATGTTGCAGATGCGAGAACATGTTGCCTTAACCCTGCAACATCAACACATCGTCAGATGAATGATGAACAGTTAAGAGCAGCAGGTGTACCAGCCGGACTTATAAGAATATCATGTGGACTTGAAGATAAAAATGACTTAATTGCAGATATTGCACAGGCACTTGAAGCAATCTAAGATATAACTAAAAAACTAACTAAAACTTTAGTTTGAATAACTTGGCTTAAAAAATTTGAATTGTTAAAAATGCTTTGACATAGTTTTAATAATTCAATAATAGCATTGAATAAATACCATTTTTGTTACTATCATGTCCTTGATTATAGGAATGTAACAGAAATGGTATTTTAGTTTTTATACACAAAATGAAAATTGTAAGAAAAAACTAATATTTCTTAAGGTCTTCTTCCTTGACTTTGCCTTGTTAATATTATATGATACCAAAGTCAATATCAAAACGAAAGCAATATGACATACTCTTACTTATATAAATTAGATAATTGTGAAAACTAAAAAGAAATAGATATTCTATAATGATATATTCTCATAATTATCTGGTATATAGATGTAAATGGGGTGTAAGCTAAGAGAATGTCCAAATAAACTAAAAAAAGATAAAGAGGCGAATGTAATGAAAGCAAAAAAAATCATAATAGGAGTGGCTGCAGGACTTATTACACTTATAGCAGCCGGTGCAATAGTGGTTAATGCAAAACTTTCCAAGATTCATTATACTAACGATCTTCCAGAGAATGAAGTAGTTACTAATGATATGGATAAAGAAACTGAGAAAAAACTGAGTGGATATACTAATGTAGCTCTTTTTGGACTTGATAACAGAAGTAATGGTGATCTTAACACCGGACGAAGCGATACAATGATTGTTGCAAGTATTAACAATGATACCAAAGAGATAAAGCTTCTGTCTGTATATAGAGATTCATATCTTGATACCGATGGAGATATGACATTACAAAAATGTAATGCTGCTTATGAAAAAGGTGGAGTAAAGCAGGCAGTTAATATGCTAAACCGTAACCTTGATCTTAATATAAGTAACTATGTATCAGTTGACTTTAATGCACTTATAGATATCGTTGATGCACTTGGAGGAATTGATCTTGATATTACAGAAGAAGAAGAAGTATTGATAAATGGATATGCAGAAGAGATTACCAATGTTACAGGCAAAAAGTCAGATGTAATCGAGATATATGGCCCGGTTACACTTAATGGTGTCCAGGCAACAGCATATTGCCGAATAAGATATACAGCAGGTTCAGACTTCAAACGAACAGAGAGACAGAGACTTGTTCTTGAGAAGATATTTGATAAAGTTAAGAAAAGCGATATACTTACTCTTAATAAGATAGTTGATACAGTTCTTGATGAAGTATATACTAACTTCTCAAAAACAGAGATTTTAAAACTTATCTCAGCACTTATGGATTACAAACTTGGTGATACTTCTGGTTTCCCATTTGCTATGTATACAGAGACACTTGGAAGTAAAGGTTCAGTTGTAATACCTGCAACACTATCAGATAATGTAACAGCACTTCACAAATTCCTATTTGATGATGATAATTATAAGCCATCTAATCAGGTAGTTAAGATAAGTAAAGCTATTGTATCAGATACAGGTGTAACTGCAGATATGGCTGTAAGCTATTCTAACGATTATAAAGTAGAAAAACACAATAATGATTCCGGAGATGGTTCAGATTATAATGGTAAGTATCAAAAAGAATCAACAGAAGCTAATACAGAAGAGACACAGGTAGTTGAGACAGAGACATATACACAACAAGCTACAGAAGCTGTAACAGAAGCAGTTACAGAGACAGTACCACAAGAGACAACCGAAGAAGTTACAACCGAGGAAGAGACAACTGTGGAAGAGACAACCGAAGAAGTTACAACCGAGGAAGAGACAACTGCGGAAGTTCCTTCAGAAGCAGCATCAGAGACAAAAGCAGAGTAATAAGCATTTATAAGATAAGAGAAGATATATAATTTTATTCCAGTTATATATCTTCTCTTCTTATATGAACACAATGTTGCTTACATAATATAAAACAATCTAACAAGACATTATCATATTGAATCTAAGACACTTATTGAAAAAATGAAAGTTAATATTTTAACAAATATTGACAATATTAAGAATTTGAATAATAAAGTCTCTATATTTAACTTGTTAAAAAAACAAAAGTTGTATATAATTAAAATTGATTGTGCATATTGTGCATCATATTTTAATTAAAGTTATATATCGAAATGGGGAAAGAGTTGTGAAAATAGCATTTGTTTTAATACTTGTAATGATATGCGTAGCCATGATTGTTAATGCAGTATATATTTCAAAAAAAGAAGGCAGTGTTGCTGCATATTGCCGTAATTTTTTATATGCAGGAGCATTTTCGATAATTTTATATTCAATTTTTCTTATGTGTAATGAACTCGCAATGGCAACATTTTTTTATGGATTATTTATATGTATGCTTGAATGGCTGCTATTGTATTTTCTTAGATACACTCTTGTATATACATGCCTTTTTACGAACAATAAGCTGCTTAAGAAAACAGAGATGCTTTTTAATATTTTGACTGTACTATCTAATACATCAATTATCCTTAATAATGTATTACATCATATGTTTAGACTTGATACAGTAGTATTTACAGAATGTGGTGAATATTGGTATGTTACAGGCTTTACAGTATTTTATTACATACATTTGATATATTGCTATGGGCTTGTTGTACTTATAATGCTTGTATTATTATATAAGATACTAAAAGCAGCAAGTTCTTATCGCAATAGATATACGTCTATATTAGCGAGCTTTTGTATGTTGATTGTAAGTGATGCTTTTTGTCTTTTCCTTGCATATCCGGTTAATGTATCACTTGTGTTCTATGGCATAATAGCAATGTTTCTTAGCTATTTTAGTCTGTATCATGTGCCAAATACAGTAATAGCCAAGATATTATCACTATCAATACAGGATATGAGTTCGGCTATGATATGTTTTGATGAAAACAAAGAGTGTATATATTATAATAATAATGCGAAAGATGTATTCAAACTTCAGGACAAAGAACATATAGATTATGCATTTGCCAAGTGGTTTAAGAAGCATAAAGATGATATCAAGGTGGATAATATCTGGCATTCCAAAGAGATACGTGAGAATGGTGAAACATTGTATTTTGATATGGAATACCATAATATGAAAGATGAAAAAGGGAGACAGATAGGATATTATTTTGTTCTTAATGATACAACAGATTCCACTCTTGCATATATAAAAGAGTGTTACAATGCCCGTCATGATAATCTTACAGGATTATATAATCGCGATTACTTTTTTGAGAAAACAGCAAAGATGTTAAAAAATAATCCGGATATAACATATTATATGCTATGTTCGGACATCAAAGATTTTAAGCTTGTTAATAATCTGTTTGGATTTGAAAGTGGTAATGAAGTTCTTATTGCAGAAGCTGATATTCTTAGACAAAGATTAGGAAAAAATGTTACTTATGGAAGGCTTAGTGCTGATAGATTTGCTATATGTATGCCAAAATCCAAGTACAGGGAAGAAGATTTTACAGATTGTATAAAAGAACTTCGTAACAAATATACAAGTGATGTATACCGTATGCATATCTATATGGGAGTATATGAGATAACAGATATTAATGAAGAGATCTCAAGTATGATTGACAAAGCAACTCTTGCAATTTCTTCGATATGGGGTGATTATGATAAGATAGTCGCATATTTTGGTGAAGAACTTATGGAGAAGACATTATTGTGGGAACGCATGTGTGGTGAATTTGACAACGCTCTTGCTAATAATGAATTTAAGATGTATCTTCAGCCACAGTTTGACACCAGTGGAACACTAAAAGGTTCAGAAGCTCTTGTTCGCTGGATTCATCCGGAACATGGAATTATACCACCTATAAGTTTTATTGAAGCATTTGAGAATGCGGGACTTATATATCAGCTTGATCAATATATGTGGGAAGAAGCAGCAAAGACACTAGCTAAGTGGAAAGCTATTGGTAAAGAGGATTATTGTATATCAGTTAACATATCAACTAAAGATTTTTATTATTGTGATATATATTCAATATTTATAAATCTGATTCAAAAATATGACATTAATCCACATAATCTTAAGATTGAGA